>Ga0155953_1055_pt4 | contig 67161 bp, 63 predicted proteins | sample RifCSPlowO2_02_FD_107607 | JGI IMG/M metagenome (GOLD analysis project Ga0155953, IMG submission 107607) | Betaproteobacteria bacterium RIFCSPLOWO2_02_FULL_63_19
TCCCCGGAGATCTTCAGCGTCGCGCTCTTGATTCCGGCCACCTCGCCCTCGGATTCCTCGAGTACCTCGATCGAATAGCCCTTGCGCTCGCAGTAGCGTATGTACATGCGTTCCAGCATGCGCGCCCAATCCTGCGCCTCGGTGCCGCCCGAGCCGGATTGAATGTCCAGAAAGCAGTTGTTCGGATCGGCCGGATTGTTGAACATGCGCCTGAATTCCAGATCGGCCACGTTCTTTTCAATCGCGGCGACGTCGGATTCGACCGCGATCAGGGTGGCATCGTCGCTTTCCGCGCGCGCGAGCGCGAACAGGTCGGCGGCATCGCGCAGCCGTCCGTCGATGCCGCGTATCGATGCGACGGTGCCTTCGAGCTGTTTTTTTTCGCGCCCCAGTTCCTGGGCGCGCTTCGCGTCCTGCCAGACGTCGGGGTTTTCGAGTTCGCGAGCGACTTGCGCTAGGCGCGTCTGCTTGACATCGAAGTCAAAGATACCTCCGCAGTTCCCGCGCCCGAGCGTCGAGATCCGAGAGGAGACTGGCCAGGGAATTGATGCGTTCGGCTTCCATGATGGTCCGCGAAATTGGAAAACGAGATTATACAAGCTTGCCATTACCGCTTCGGATACCGCGATCGGTCCGCCGCGTGTCCGGCACGCGGAAGCCCCGGACTTGCCAGAGATTTTATCCCTGAGGCTTGCGCCCTTCGGCGGGCTTGTTGGGCAGCTTGTCCGGCTTGTGCGGACCCCACACGCGGCTGTAGTAGGTATCGGCCAGCTGCAGGGCGCCGACCGGGTTGTGCGCAAGCACCCTGTCCTTGGTGACCAGCGTCGTCACCAGCGCCTTCGAGTGGCGGATGAAAAGGCTGTCGTGCCCGACGCAAAGGCCGACGATCACGTTGAGCTCGCAGCCGGAGCGATCGAGAAGTTCGGCTTGCGAGATCGGGTTGCAGATGGCCTCGTAGGTTCCCGGGCGTATCTTCTCATCGTCCTTCAGTCCGATGTCCTCTTTCGGAATCCCGCCGTTCTTGCATGCCACCGACGCCACTTCCAGGCCGTGGCTTTCGAGCACGGCACTGAAGACCCGCGCGAGATCCACGAAGCTGATGCAGGTCGCAATGCCCAGCTTCCTGAAACCCATCTTCAGTGCGAACTGGCAGATTTCCTCGACCCTGGACCACCTGCAGTAACCCTCGCTCTCCACGATGGCGGCAACCTTTGCGACCTTCATCGTGTAGGGGTCGGTTTGCGCGCTCCACGCCTGCTTGATGGCGTCCGGGTCCACTTTCGAGGGGCAGAAGCCGGGACCGCGCAGTTCACCCTCTCCCTGGCGGCAGGCGCGCACCGTATCCGGACAATAGGCACAGCCTGGCGATTCATAATCCATGAAAGCCGCTCCTTGGTTGAGTTGCCCGCTGTCCACCGTCGCCGGAATGATGCCCACGCGCTGCGAATGCGATGAACGTCGGACGCTGCCATTGTCGCGCGCCGACACCGGCGTCGAATTGTCGAATGTCAAACAAGGTCCACTGCATCCGGTTCCGGTCGGGCGCGATGCGCAGCGTTTGCGGGCCGTGCTGCCGCACGCCCGAGGTCGCCGTTCGGGGCGGCGGTTCGAGCGCCTTACCGCAGCCGCCGGCTGGAGTAGCTCTCGTCGATCTTGTCCTCGAAAAACGACACGGGCGAGGGCGCAGCCATGAACCGCTGGTGCACTTCGGGCGACACGCCGCTGTAGGCGAGTACCTTGCCGTCGTTGAATTCGACTTCCAGCAGTTGTGACTTCGGGTCGTATCCGACCGCGCGGATCTTGCTCGAACTGATGCGTTTTCGTTCCATGGCGCCTACTCCCTGGTCAGAGTGATCATGTCTCCAGCGCGAATCGTGCCCAGCAACCGGAAATCGCCCTCGATGCGACCGAGCAGGTTGCAGTGCGTAGCGTGCGCCGTGCGCACGTTGGGTTGTGCGCCGTGCGCACGTTGGGTTGTGCGCCGTGCGCACGTTGGGTGGTGCGCCGTGCGCACGCCCGGGTCGTGCGCGAAGCGCACGCTACCCGCTTTGCCCGGACAGGAACGTTGAAATAGACCTCCTCGCCCCAGGTGCAGGCACGCGATTCGAGGGGCAGGGCTTCAATGACCGCACGCCCGGTCGGCGTGTCCTCGATCGTGGCGTTCAGTTCGCCGCGCTTCCATTTGATCCGTATGCGTGTGCTCATGCCGACGTCGGCTGCTCCCAATGCTCGATCACCAATTGCAGGTTCTGCGCGCCGTTGAATTCGTTGACCGAGAGCCGGTAGGCCGCCTGCACGCTGCCCGGCAACGGGTCGAGCGCGTTGAAATGCATGGCTTCGAAAACGCGCCCGCCGCGCGCGAGGCGAACCTTCAGGTGGCGTTCGCCGACGGTACGCTGATTCACGACGTCGAATTCGTCACAGAATACCGGCTGCGGAAAGCCTTGTCCCCATATCTGCGATTCGATCAGCCGCGCAAGATCCAGGTTGATGTACGCCGATTCGAGCGAGCCGTCGGTCTCGATGGTGCGCGATAGCTCCGCCGGTGACACGAGTTCGCCGACGGCCTGCTCGAACAGATCCGAGAAGCGCGCAAAATCGCCGCTGCGAATGGTGAGACCGGCCGCCGCCGCGTGGCCGCCGAAGCGCAGAATCAGTCCGGGCGCGCGCTTGGAGACACGATCCAGCGCGTCGCGCATGTGCAGTGCGCGGATCGAACGCCCCGAGCCCTTCAGTTCGCCAGGGTCTCCCGGTGCAAACGCGATCACCGGCCGGTGGTGGCGGTCCTTGATCCGTCCCGCGAGGATGCCGATGACGCCCTGGTGCCACGCAGGGTCGAACAGGCTGATCGAGCAGGAATCGCCTACGGCGAGCGATGCCAACAGGGTTTCCGCCTGCTGCTGCATCTCGGCCTCGATCGAGCGCCGTTCGCGATTGAGGTCGTCGAGCGTGCGCGCAATGGTGAGCGCGCGGGCCGGATCCTCGGTGATCAGGCATTCGATGCCGAGCGCCATGTCATCCAGGCGTCCGGCTGCATTCAGGCGCGGGCCGACCATGAAACCCAGGTCGAAGCTGCTCGCGCGTACGGCCTCGCGTCCCGCGACCGCGAGCAGCGCACGTATCCCCGGTTGCATGCGTCCGCTGCGGATGCGTTTGAGCCCCTGCGCGACGAGGATGCGGTTGTTGCGGTCGAGCGGGACGACGTCGGCCACGGTGCCGAGCGCCACCAAGTCGAGCAGTTCCGCCAGATTCGGTTCCTCGCGCTGCGAGAAGACACCGCGCCGCCTGAGTTCGGCTCCAGGGGTATGGAACGCGCCTCGCTTCCTGAGCTCGGCGCGTAAGGCAAGGGTCAGATAGAACATCACGCCGACGCCGGCGAGGTGTTTGCTCGCGAAGCCGCAGCCGGGCTGGTTCGGATCGACGATCGCCGAGGCCACCGGCAGCTCGTCTCCGGGGAGGTGATGATCGGTGATGACGACGTCGATACCCGAGGCACGCGCGGCCCACACGCCTTCGACGCTGGCGATCCCGTTGTCCACCGTGATGATCACGTCGGGTTTGAGCGGCGCGGTCAATGCGACGACCTCGGGCGACAGGCCGTAGCCGGTGCGGAACCGGTTCGGAACGAGCCAGTCGCACTCGGCGCCGAAGGCGCGCAGTGCGCGCACGCCCACCGCGCAGGCCGTGGCGCCGTCGCAGTCGTAATCGGCGACGATGAGCAGCCTCTTCTTCGCCGCAATGGCGTCGGCCAGCAGCGCCGCCGCTTTGTCGATTCCAAGCATCGAATCCGGAGGCAGCAGGCCGGCGGTCGCATCGTCCAGATCGCTGCGCGCGCTCACCCCGCGCGCAGCCAGTATGCGCGCGAGCACCGGGTGCACTCCCTCGCGTACGAGCCGCTCCTGCACCGTCAGCGGCACCGGTCGCCTGACCATGAGCGGCGCGTTGATCTCGGACGATCGGCTATCAGCGGACTGTTTCATGTTTCGGTGAGCGCGGCGGCTGCAATGCTCAAGCGACCCAGGCCGCGACCGGCTGCCGCCGACGCCAAAAACGGCGCAAGTCGGAGCGCGTGAGTTCCACATGCAGCGCGCGCTTTCGTCCGATCAGGTGCGCCGTCAGCATGCCGATTTCGCCACGTTTGAGCGCCGCGAGCAACGGTGCGAACCAGTCGTGTTCCAGATGCTCGAGCGCTCCGACCCACTCATCGGGCTGGGCGTAATCGGAGGGCTCGGCAAGCGCGTCGAGTACCGAGAGGCTCACGCCGACGGGGCCTGTCTCCCGCACCCATGTTTGCGCGTTTGCGCAGGGTTCGCGCGCCTGGGCGCCGGAGGCCTGTGCAAGGCCGCGTACCAGCGGGTCGGATGCCGCGACACACTGGAACGGGCGCGACGAGGGGCGTTGCAGTCGCCCCGCACCCCAGAGCCAGACGCTGTTGACCGGCAGTTCGCCCCGTTGTTCGCGGGCAAGGTTGACCGGATGATCGTGCAGCAGCATCTGCAGTTCGTTGGCCACGGCCCGCCAGTGCATCGCGTCGGGTCCCTGCGCCAGCCACGGCTCGATTGCGCCGCCGCGTACCGCCGCGAGCGCCGTGGTTTCGATTTCAGGACAACTCGGCAGGCGCGCGTACCAGCGATGCGGATGTTGCGGATGGACGACGAGGCTGTCGCCGAAGTGTTCGTTGATGGCCCGGGCCAGCGTTCCCGCCTCGACATCCGAAATCCGAAAACGCGTGCAGTCCGCGAGCATCAGCCGATTGCGCTCGATGCTCAGGTGCACCGGATCGACACGCATCCATGCGTCGGACCCGGGCGAGCCGCCGTCGGCGAGCAACGAATACGGCGCCGCCGGCCAGTCGTGCGTGCGCTCGACGCCGAAGCGCTCGAACAGCCAGCGCGTCGTACCCATGTCCGTGTCCGCGACCGCCTCGGTGCGCCGGCCTCTCGCGATCAGGGTTTCCAGCGCCTCGGACGCGGGCGAGCGCGAAGGTGCGCCGTGTTCATCCTGTGGCCAGTCGAATCCGGGAATCAGAAGATGGCAGTGCATTGCAGAAGTCTAGCAGTGCTGATGGTCTTCTATCGGAAGCCTGAAGCACGAGCCGGGTGAGCCGGAGCCCATGGGTAGTTTTCGTTTGGCGCCGCTGTTCGATGCCGCCGATTCGTAGGAGGCCATCGCGCGCGCGCCCTGAACGTGGCCTTGTGGCACACTCATGCCGGTGAACTACGAACTTCTGATCGGTTTGCGCTACACGCGCGCGAAGCGCCGCAACCATTTCATTTCCTTCATTTCGATGACCTCGATGCTGGGCATCGGCCTGGGCGTGGCGGCACTGATCGTGGTGCTCTCGGTGATGAACGGTTTCCAGAAGGAGTTGCGCGCGCGCATTCTCGGGGTCGCTTCGCACGTGCAGGTGAGCGGCTCCGGCGGGCGGCTGGAAGATTGGCAGCAGGTTGCACGCAAGTCGGCGGCACATCCCCAGGTCGTCGCGGCTGCGCCGTTTGTCAACGCCCAGGCCATGCTCACTTTCCGTTCCGCCGTGCGTGGCAGCGCCGTGCGCGGGATTCTGCCGGAGTTGGAGGACAAGGTCGCCGCGATCGGCGCGCACATGACGGCCGGTCGCCTGCAGGCGCTCGCTCCCGGGGAATTCGGCATCGTTCTGGGCGCGGAGCTGGCGCGCGCGCTTTCGGTTCGCCTCGGCGAGCGCGTGACGCTGATTGCGCCGCAGGGCCTGGTGACTCCGGCCGGCGTGCTGCCGCGACTGAAGCAGTTCCGGGTGGTGGGCGTATTCGAGGTGGGCATGTTCGAATACGACGCGGGACTGGCGCTGGTGCATCTCGCCGACGCACAGCGTCTTTTCCAGATGGGAACGGCGGTGTCCGGCGTGCGCCTGAAGCTTGCCGACCTGTTTGCTGCGCGCGCCGTCGCGCAAGATCTCGCGGCAGCGGTCGGCGGGAGCCTGTACGTCACGGACTGGACGCGCAGCCACGCCAATTTCTTCCGCGCCGTTCAGATCGAAAAGAACGTGATGTTCATCATCCTGCTGCTGATTGTCGCAGTGGCCGCATTCAATATCGTCTCCACGCTGGTGATGATGGTGACCGACAAGCGGCCCGACATCGCGATCCTGCGCACGCTGGGCGCCACGCCGGGCTCGATCATGAAGATTTTCGTGATCCAGGGCGTGCTGATCGGCGTGATCGGAACACTGATAGGCGTGGTGGGCGGGGTGCTGCTGGCGCTCAATATCGAAACCGTAGTGCCGTTTCTGGAACGCCTGTTCAACATCCAGTTTCTCTCGCGGGAGGTCTACTACATCAGCGAATTGCCGTCGGACCTGCAGCGCGGTGACGTGCTGACGATCGCGGCGGTGTCGCTCGTGCTGTCGCTGGTGGCAACGCTTTATCCGAGCTGGCGCGCGTCGCGCGTTCAGCCCGTCGAGGCGCTGCGCTATGAGTGACCGCATGGTTGATCGAGGACACACTGTTGCGATCCCGTTTAGCTCGACCCGCGATGTCATGGGTCACGGAATTCGATGACGGACCCTGTCGTTTCCTGCCGCGGACTTGCGAAGGCCTATTACCAGGGCAAGGTCGCGCTTCCGGTCCTGCTCGGGGTCGAACTCGACGTGGCGGCCGGCGAACTGGTCGCGATCGTCGGCGCATCCGGTTCGGGCAAGAGCACACTGCTGCATCTGCTGGGCGGACTGGACGAGCCGAGTGCGGGCGAAGTAACCGTACTCGGGCGTTCCATCCACCGGATCGACGAGGCCGAACGCAGCCGGCTGCGCAATGAATCGCTCGGCTTCATCTACCAGTTCCACCATCTGCTGGCGGAATTCACGGCGCTGGAGAACGTGGCGATGCCGCTGCTCGTGCGGCGCATGGCGCCGGCACGGGCGCGCGATGCCGCCGCGGCAATCCTCGCCGAGGTCGGGCTGGGGGCGAGGCTCGACCACGTGCCGGGGGAACTCTCCGGCGGCGAACGCCAGCGCGCGGCGCTCGCACGGGCACTGGTGAGCTCGCCGGCCTGCGTGCTTGCCGACGAACCTACCGGCAATCTGGACCGCCACAACGCAGAGGCGGTTTTGGAACTGATGCTCGAGTTGAACCGCGGCCGAGGAACCAGCTTCGTGATCGTGACGCACGAGCCCGCTCTCGCCGCGAGAATGAACCGCGTGCTGAGGCTGCGCGACGGTGTACTCGCGCCGGAGCGGAACACCGCGCCGTAGTCGGGCGGCGCACGACGGCGGATATCCAGCTAGCGCGGGTCAGCGCCGGTTTCGCTGTTTCGCGCGCCGGCGCCAGGCGAGAACCACGTAGGCGCGCCATCCGAGCTGCACGAACAGGTATCCCAGTGCCGCGAGCGCGAGGGCGAGCACGACCAGACCGATCGCGAGCGGCTTGCCCAGCGACAGCATCCATGTCAGGAGCGCTTCCATCCACGTGCCGGGAAGCGACCAGTCCATATCGGGCGGCGGCGCGGCGACGCCCTGTCCTCCGACCAGCAGCCGGCCGATTTGATAGGCAATCAGATACAGCGGACCGATCGTCAGCGGATTCGTGTAAATGGTGGTGGCCAGCCCGACCGGCAGATTGACCTTGAACAGCACGCAAAGAATCGCCGCGGTGAGCATCTGGAACGGACCCGGCACGAGGCCCGCGAACAGGCCGATCGCCACGCCGCCCGCCACGGAATCGCGGTTGAGGTGCCACAGGTTCGGGTGATGCAGGAAGGAACCAAAGCGCGCGATATGGCGGTTGTTCTTTACCGCTTCGTGGCTGGGCAGAAACTTCCTGAAGTACTTCCGGGGCATCCGGTCGGCGCGGTGCGTTGGGGGGTGATGCTTGACGCTATTGTAGCAACGCTATCAACGCATTCGAGGCCAATGCGTTAACGCAGGCATGCCGCCGCCTGGTTTGCCGCCCGCATGCGCCACGCCGTGATCGGCTTTGCCGCGGGCGTCTGGCTGCTTCAGCGTCAAGCGGCGCTTCCGGGAGTCCTGGTACTTGCGCCGATCGGAGTGGCGGCGGCGGTTGTGGCAGCACTTGCCGGCATTCGCGCCGTTCACCCGTCGGCGCTGCATTCGCCGACCCCGCGGTACCTGCGGCGGGGAGCGCAGGTGACGCTGTTCGCGCTGCTCGGCTTCGTTTGGGCCGCGCTCTGCGCCGAGGTCCGGATCAGCGACCGACTCGATCCGGCGTCGGAGGGGGCCGAAGTCCGGATTGCCGGTGTCGTCGCCGGCCTGCCGCAGTTCCTCGAGCGCGGCGTGCGCTTCGAGTTCGATGTCGAATCGGTGTCCCCTGCGGGGACAAGGGTGCCGTCGCGCATTGTGCTCTCCTGGTATGACGGGCTTACGCTCGAGGAGCATCAGGAAGTGGCGCCGGTGCGCGCCGGGGAGCGCTGGCGCTTTGGCGTGCGCCTCAAGCGGCCTCACGGGCAGCTGAATCCCGCCGGCTTTGACTACGAAGCCTGGCTGCTCGAACGCGGTATCCGGGCTACCGGGACGGTTCTCGTCAACCGCACGGCACCGCCCCCGGTGCGCCTGGAGACGATGGTGGTGCGCCCGGGCTATGGCGTCGAGCGCCTGCGCGAACGGGTGCGCGAGCGCTTCTGGGATGCACTGCCCGAACACCGCTATGCCGGAATCCTGACCGCGCTCGCGATCGGCGAGCAGCGGGCGATCGAGCCCGAGGACTGGGATGTTTTCACGCGCACCGGCATCAATCACCTGATGAGCATTTCCGGTCTGCACGTAACCATGGTCTCGAGCCTTGCTGCGGCCCTGGTCATGTTCGCGTGGCGCCGGTCGCAGGCGCTCGCACTGCGGCTGCCCGCGCAAAAGGCGGCGGCGTTCGCCGGATTCGCTGCGGCCTTCGGGTACTGCCTGATATCGGGATTCGCGATACCGGCGCAGCGCACGCTCTATATGGTCGGCGTGGTCGCGCTGGCGCTGGTGTTCGACCGGCTGACGTCGGCCTCGCGGGTGCTCGCGCTGGCGCTTGCGGTCGTGCTGATATTGGATCCATGGGCCGTGCTCTCGGCTGGTTTCTGGCTTTCGTTCGGTGCGGTGGCGTTGATTTTCTATGTCGGCTCGTGCCGCATCGGCCCGCGGCACTGGCTCGCGCAGTGGGGTGCGATGCAGTGGGCCGTGACGGTCGGACTCGCACCGATGCTGCTGGTGCTTTTTGGACAGGTGTCGCTTGCTTCGCCGGTCGCCAATGCGGTCGCCATTCCGGTGGTCAGCGGGCTGATCACGCCGCTCGCGCTCGCCGGTGCGGTACTGCCGTTTGATTTCCCGCTGGAGCTTGCCCACGTGCTGCTCGAATGGCTGATGTGGCTGCTGCGCGCACTCGCCGGGCTCGACGGCGCGGTATGGGCGCAGCACGCGCCGCAACGCTGGACGCTGCCGATCGCGGTTCTTGGCATCGCCTGGTTGCTGCTGCCGCGCGGATTTCCTTCGCGCTGGATGGGGGCGCTGCTGCTCATCCCGCTGGCGAGCGTTGGGCCGCCGCTGCTTGCGCGCGGGGCCGTCTCGCTGACGGTGCTCGACGTCGGTCAGGGGCTGTCGGTACTGGTGCGCACCCGGTCCCATGCGCTGCTTTACGATGCAGGTCCCGCCTGGGGCAGCGGGGCCGACAGCGGCAACCGTGTGGTCGTGCCTGTCTTGCGCGCGCTCGGTCTGAAAGCCCTCGACGCGATGATCATTTCGCACCACGACAACGATCACGCAGGCGGTGCGCTGTCCGTGATGCGCTCGGTGCCGGCTGCGCTGCTGTATTCGTCGCTGGCGAGTTTCGACCCGATCGCACTGTCGGCGCAGTACCGAATTCCATGTGCCGAGTCAGTCAACTGGGTCTGGGACGGCGTGCGATTCGAGTTCCTGCATCCCGAAATGGCGCGCTATGCCGACCCGGGCGAGTCGGCCAACAATCTGAGCTGCGTGCTGAAGTTGTCCAGCGCGTTCGGAACCGCGATTATCGCCGGAGATCTGGAGTGGCGCGGCGAGGCGGCGCTGATAGAGCGGCGCAAGTCCGACCTGGCCGCGCAGGTGCTCGTCGTCCCTCACCATGGCAGCAGCACTTCGTCAACGCCGGCATTTGTGCGCGCGGTCTCACCGCGAGTTGCGGTCGTTTCGCTCGGCTATCGCAACTGGTTCGGCCATCCGCGGCCCGAGGTGCTCGCGCGCTACCGGGCGCAGGGCAGCCGCATATTGCGCACCGATCGATCCGGGGCCGTCCATGGCGTGTTCGACCCTCAGGGCGTGGCGGTGCGCGGACAACGCGAAAGGGTGCCGCGCTATTGGCACGGACAGTGACGCGACGCGTCTATACTCGCCGCTGCGATGAATCGAGCGCATGCGTCGGCAAAGGATTGCCGACCTACGGTATCAGCGACGGATGGAGAAGCAAATGACCGAACCGTTTCGCCGCCACAAGGTGCAGTTTCTCGCCCCCGGCGGGCTGCACAGTATGGCTTATCTGGAGTGGGGCGAGGCCGAAAATCCTCACGTGCTCGTTTGCGTGCACGGGCTGACGCGCTGCGCGCGCGACTTCGATTTCCTCGCGCGGGAAATGAGCAGCCATTACCGCGTGGTGTGCCCCGATGTGCCCGGCCGCGGGGATTCGGACTGGCTGAAGAACCCGATGGACTACGCTATGCCGACGTACCTGAACGCGATGGTCGCGCTGATTGCGCGCTTGGGCGTCGAAACCGTACGCTGGGTGGGAACCTCGATGGGCGGGCTAATCGGCATGGCGCTCGCGTCGCTCGCGCAGACGCCGATCAACCGGCTGGTGCTAAACGATGTCGGTCCCGTGATCACCGCGGCGTCGCTGGATCGCATCGGGACTTACGTCGGCATGGCACCGCGGTTCCCCAGCGTGGAGGCGGCCGAGCAGTACCTGCGCGCCGTCAGCGCGCCCTTCGGCCCGCACAGCGATGCGCAATGGCGCTTTCTGACCGAGCATGCGCTGCGCGCCGACGCCGCAGGCGGCTACCGCATGCATTACGACCCCGCCATCGCCGTTCCGTTCAACGCGGAGAGGAACCGCAACGACATCGATCTGTGGGGCGTCTACGACGTCATCGGCTGCCCGACGCTGCTGCTGCGCGGCGAACACTCCGATTTGCTCACACGCGAGACGGCCGCGCAAATGGCCGCGCGCGGCCCGCGCGCCAAGCTCGCCGAAATCAAAGGCGTCGGTCATGCGCCCACACTGATGCACGCGGAGCAGATCGAACTCGTGCGGGAGTTCCTGCTTTCAGGCTGACGCGGACTTGTTCCCCGCTCGCGTTGCCGCATCAGCGCGGCAAGATTCAAATCAGCACGACGCCGATGGCACCGGCGGCGAAGATCGCGCCGGTGCCGCCCAGGATCTTGCGCCGCAGACTGGTGGTGGCCAGCACGGCCACCATTCCGGCTTTGACCGTGGTGTTGGCGAGCGAAGCGATGACGATCGAGGTGACGGCGATGTCGGGGTCGCCGCTGAGGCCGTACTCGGCCATCGACAGCGTGATGGCATCCACATCGGTCAGTCCCGCCAGCAACGCGACCACGTAGAAGCCCTCACCGGGAAAATACTGCTGCACCAGCTTGACCACGAGCAGCACGACCGCAAAGAAGGCGCCGAACTTGATCGCCTCGGTAAGACTGAATGGGTTCTTCAGCGGCACCTCTCGCGTCGTGGTCGCCTGCTGCCCGCCTCCGCGCACGGCGAACAACCACGCCAGCGCGCCGGAGGTCACGCCCATCGCGACGAACGGAATCAGCAGGCGCGGCACGAGCGAGGCGTTGACCACCAGCACTTCGACGACCACGCGCACGAACATGATTCCCCATGCGAGCAGAATGCCGCTGGCGAGAGCGAAATCGGGAATCCGGTTGTCGGCGTCGCGGCTCTGGCGCGAAAAGGAAAGCGTCACGGCGGTGGAGGACACCAGTCCGCCCGCCAGTCCGGTAACCGCCGCTCCTTTCTGATGTCCGAGCCAGATCGTCGCCACGTATCCGATCAGCGACAAGCTGGAGATCAGGATCACCAGCAACCAGAGCGAATACGGCTTGAGCGCGCCCCAGGGATCGATTGCACCGTGCGGCAGCAGCGGCAGGACGACAAAGGTGGCGATGGCAAGGCGCAGGCCGGCGAAGACGTCATCCCAGCTGACCTTTTCCACCATGCTTTGCAGCGAGCGCTTGTATGCGAGCGCCGCTGCCGCCACCACCGCCAGCATGATGGCCAGTTCCCGGTGACCCAGCATGGTCAGACCGGCGAGCATGCAGACCGCGATCGCGGCCACTTCGGTGGTGATGCCCTGGGCTTCGACCTGTCCGCGCCCGCCCATCACGTAGGCCGCAACGATCGTTGCCGTGACCGCGCCGAGCGCGGTCAACATATAGCCTGGCGCCTCGAGCGACCGGGCAAGCCAGCCGCCCACCGCACCGACGAGCGCGACCAGGATGAAGGTGCGCAAGCCCATGCCGCTTTCATCCTGCTCGTCGATCTTGCGCTTTTCCCGCTCCAGCCCGATCAGCGCGCCGATCGCGAGGGCCGTGACGAAACTCTGAACCGCGTCCATATCGAGCATGGGGTGCCCTTTTGCGGAAACTTTTCGGATCTCCCGGCCGTGCCTGCAGGAACTGCCGGGGCGCCCGTGCGGCGCGCCCAATCCATTACGCGGGGGAGCAGCCGATAATCACCATGATACGCGGCGCCGCGGCACGGACGAAATCGTTTTTCACCCACTCGCGGCGATTCGGGCGTGCGCCGCCAGCCGGGGGGCAGGTGAGCCGCGATTGCGGCAGAATCCCGGCCAGAGAGTTTCGACCGCACTTCGATCCAGGATCCGGCGCGCCCGGAAAGACCAAGCTTTCGGGAAATCTTCCATGAACACCTTTTTCGACCTGATCGACGATCTGACCCGCTGCCCGCAGTCCGAAGCTGCGTCGCGCGAACAGCGCATACGGGAGCTGTTCGAAACGGAGAAGACCGTGCTTGCGCTCGACATGAGCGGCTTTACCGTTTCAGTGCGGCGCGAGGGCATCATCGCGCACCTTTGCAAGATCAGGCGCATGCAACTATCGGTGATGCCGCTGATCGGCGAACACCGCGGGGAACTGGTCAAGTGCGAAGCGGACAACGCGCTGGCGGTGTTCGACGATTCGAATCACGCCGTGTCGGCTGCTCTTGCCATCAACCGCGAGATCATCGGGCTGCAGCAGCGTCTGGGCGAAGACAGCGTCGCGCCTGTCGGCATCGGTATCGATTCCGGGCCATTGCTCCTGATCCCGGGCAGGGACTGTTACGGCGATCCGGTCAACATCGCATTCAAACTTGCCGAGGACATCGCCCGACCGACTGAGATCCTGATCACCGAAACCGTGCAACGCATGCTTGCACCGACGGCGGCGTTCAGAACCGAGCGGCAGGCGTTGTCGATCTCGGGCATGGCGATCGCGGCGTACCGGGTACTGCGCTAGGGCCTGTTGATATTCAGCACGTGAGTGCGACGGCGGCGGGCGGGGAGGAGGGCTACTCAGTTCTGTTTGAGGCCGGCAGCACGCCGGCCGGATCCTGCCGGTAGAACTGCGCCAGCCGCTCGTACAGTTCGGGATAATCGCGCGCGAGCAACCCCGAGTCGGTGAAGAAGGTCTCGCTCGTCACCGCGAAGAATTCCGCCGGGTGCTCGGCGGCGTAGGGGTCGATGATGGTCGGCTTGCCCGCGTCGATCTGGGCGCAAAAGCGCGCATAGGCCCGCTCGAGCGCGTCTCGCCATGCAGCGGCATCGGCTCCCGCCGGCGGCCGAGGAAAACCGTCGTCGTCGCCGTGCAGCATATGCAGCTTGTGGGCGAATTCGTGGATGACCACGTTGTAGCCCGACTCCGACATGCCGGCATCCTGCCATGATAGGATCACCGGCCCGCCTGGCCACGCCTCGCCCGAGAGGTCCGCATCGATGGTGTGCACCACGCCGTGCCCGTCCATTTCCTCCTTTTGCACCCGGAACTGGCCCGGATAGACGACGATTCCGACCCATCCTTCATACCAGTCCAACCCCAGGTTGAGCACCGGCAGGCAGGCCTGGACCGCGATGGACAGGCGCATCGCGTCGGTGAGGTCCAGTCCTTGAGCACCATGCATCTGTTTTTCCGACAAAAACAGCTTGGACAATTCGCGCAGCCGCGCCCGTTCTTCGTCGGACAGTCCCCTCAGGAACGGCAACGTGGCACTGACCTGCTGCCACAATGCCGGATCGATCCGCGTGCGGGCGAGGACGCGCCGGCGGCGCCAGGAACGTAGAAGTCCCACCTCAGCGCCTTGCCGTGAGCACGAGCCCTGCCAGCACCAACACGAACCCGAGTACGTGGTATCCGTGAATCCGCTCGCCGAGCACGAGTACCGCCGCGAGCGCCCCGAAGACCGGGTTGAGCGGATTGAAGAACGCCGCAACATTCGGCCCGACAACCGGTACCGCGTGGCTCCAGCACAGGTACGCGACCACCGACGGAAACAGCGCAATGTATCCGATCGCCGAAACGGTGCGCAGAGTGACCGGGAAGGTGCCGCCAGTGATGATGTCCCAGGCGTAGAACGGCGTACTGCACAGTACTGCGACGATGATGCAGAACAGCGTGAAGGAGAGCGGATGCATGGGGGGGCGCCGGTCCAGCATCACCGTATAGAGGGCCCAAAGCGCCACCGCGCCCAGGATCAACAGGTCCCCCGGGTTGAGCGCGAGCGCGGCGATCGCAGCCGGGTCGCCCGCGCTGACGATGGCCAGCGATCCGGCCAGGGACATCGCGAGTCCTACCAGTTGCCGTCGGCCCACGGTGTGGCGGCGCGCAATCCACGCCATCGGAATGATGAACAGCGGCAGCGAGGCGTTCAACAGCGATGCGTTGATCGCAGTCGTATGGCGCAGCCCCATGTAACCAAGCATTGGATAGGCGGCGGCGCCGACCATGCCGAAGAAGACGATCCATCGCCAGCTCTTGCGTGCCTCGGCCAGGTCCGCCCGGGCATGCCGGGCAGCGAACGGGAGCAGGATGACGACCGCGCCGGCCCAGCGCCAGAACACCAGCGCGAATGGCGTGACTTCCGCGTGGACGGCCCGCGCCGGAGCCCAGCTCGATCCCCAGGAGGCCATCGCGACGACCAGCAGCGCGTAGGCCGCGAGGCGCGATGACTGCGGATTCGGCGGATTTTCGGGCGCGGGCATGGGCGGGCGGTGCAGCTGCGCATTATGGCGAAGGCCCCGGCATGGCGCCAGAGTCATCGGATCTGTACAATGGTGAAGCATAGCTGCATGAAACGGCGGGTACCCCCCTTATCCTGGGGTGAAGCGTTTGGCACAAACCTTCTACGTCAGGTGGCGATTCCGCGCCGGCATCGCCGGTACCGCGGCCACGCGAGCTCAATGGTCTCTGTCACTGCAGTCAATCCGCCGTTAGCCGACGCATCGATCGGGGCGATCGCGAGCGGGCTCGCCGATTCCGACGGCGAGCGTATTGAACGCGCGCTGGAATTCGCGCGGCACATCTACCAGCGCAGGCTGCTGGGTACTGGCGAGCCGGCGCTCGAGCACGCGCTCGGCCAGGCCCAGATCATTTCCGAGCTCAGGCTCGACGCCGATGCGCGGGCCGCCGCGTTGCTGTTCGCCGTTCCGTCGTATCGGGAGAACAGCGGTGAAATCCTCGAGGAGACGTTCGGTGAACATGTCGCCGCACTGGTGCACGGCATCACGCAGCTGAACCGGTTGCGCGTGATCACGCGCAGCGTCGTGACGGAAAACAAGGGGGCGGCGCGCCAGTCGCAGGCCGAGGTTCTGCGCAAGATGCTGCTCGCGATGGTGGCCGACATCCGCGTGGTGTTGCTCCGCCTGGCCAGCCGGACACAGACGCTGCGCCATATGACACGCGCGGATGAGGATTCGTCGCGGCGCCAGGTCGCGCAGGAGACAATGGACATCTACGCGCCGCTGGCCAACCGACTGGGCGTGTGGCAACTGAAGTGGGAACTGGAGGATTTGTCGTTCCGGTTCCTGGAGCCGAGCGTCTACAAGCGCATCGCCGGCATGCTCGACGAGCGCCGCGGCGAGCGCGAGCGGTTCATCGATGAGGCGATCGGGCAGCTTACGCGCGCGTTGTCCGCCACGGGGATGGAGGCGCAAATCAGCGGGCGTCCGAAGCACATCTTCAGCATTTACAACAAGATGCGCGAGAAGGCGCTCAATTTCGATCAGCTGCACGACTTGCGCGGCCTGCGGGTACTGGTGGACGGCGTCAGAGACTGCTACACCGCGCTGGGGGTCGTCCATGACCTCTGGCAGCCCGTCCCGAACGAGTTCGACGATTACATATCGCGGCCGAAGGGCAACTTGTATCGCTCGTTGCACACGGCCGTGGTCGGGCCGCAGGGACGCACGCTCGAGGTTCAGATCCGCACCCATGAGATGCACCGTCATGCGGAACTGGGGGTTGCAGCGCACTGGCGCTACAAGGAAGGCGAATTTGCCGGGCGCTCGGGGAGCGGTGCCGACGGCGCGCCGCGCAAGGCCCCGCGCGGCCGTAGCGATGCCTCGGGCGACAGGATCGCGTTCCTGCGCCAAGTGCTTGCGTGGCGCGACGAGATCGTCGATTCCAGCGACTGGGTCGAACAGTCCAAGAAGTCGGCGCTTGACGACACGGTGTACGTGGTGACGCCCCAGGGCCGCGTGATCGATCTGCCGCAAGGCGCCACGCCGATCGATTTTGCCTATGCCCTGCACACTGATCTGGGGCATCACTGCCGCGGTGCCAAGGTCGACGGTGCGATCGTTCCGCTCGACTATCGTCTGAAGAACGGCCAGCGGGTCGAAATCATCGCCGCGAAGACCGGCGGCCCCAGCCGCGATTGGATGAGTCCGGCGCTCGGCTACATCAGAAGTTCGCGTGCGCGTAACAAGGTTCGCCAGTGGTTCAACAGCCAGGAACTCGGACAGACCATTGCCGCCGGCCGCGCGCTGGTTGAGCGCGAACTGCACCGGGAAGGACAGACGGGAACGGCACTCGATCAGCTCGCGGCTCGTCTGGGCTTTGCAAAGACCGAGGAGTTCTTCGCCGCCGTGGGGCGCGAGGACATCGGCGTGCGCCAGATTCAGGTGGCGCTGCGCGGCCCCGAGGAGGCGCAAGCGGTCTCGCAAGTGCAAACACACCGCAGCAAGGCGGCATCGGGCGGTATTCTGATCGTCGGGGTGGACCGTCTGCTGACACAGCTCGCTCGCTGCTGCAAGCCCGTGCCGCCCGATGCGATCGTCGGTTTCGTGACGCGGGGGCGCGGCGTGTCCATTCACCGGGCCGATTGCGCCAGCCTCTCTCAGCTGAGGGCGAGGCTGCCCGAGCGCATGATAGACGCGCAATGGGGCGTACAGGAAGGACAGGTATTTCCGGTGGACATCGTGGTGCGAGGGAGTGACCGGCACGGGCTGTTGCGAGATGTTTCCGAGGTCCTCTCGCGCGAGCAGTTGAATGTCACGGCGGCACATACCCAATCCAAGGGCGGGACCGCGAGGATGTTCTTCACCGTCGAGGTCGACGGCGCAGCGCGCTTGCAGCACACGCTGGCGCTTGTCGAGCAGATACGTGGCGTTGACGAGGCGGCGCGGCGCTGACCGGCACATGGCGCAATCGATCGATGAAGTGACGATCAGAGCGACTCGCGAGAAAAGGGGATGGCAAATGCAGCCCACGGGCCGGTATTCAGCCATGGCGCCTGAGGCTCCTGCGGCCCGCGCAGGCGCACCATGGCGCCCGGTGGTACAGGGGTTCGCAAGGGGGATGACAGGCAAGGGGGGAACAGGCTGTCCGAATGCAGCCGCGGCGGTTTAGAACCATGGAAACCGAAATCAAGCTGCTCGTCGCGCCCGAAAACCTGGGTCGAATTCTTCGATCGAAGGCGCTCAGGCGTTGCACACAGGACCGCGCCCGGACCAGCATGCTCACCAGTATCTATTTCGATACACCGCGTTTCGATTTGCGCGACGCGCGCCTGGCGCTGCGGCTGCGGCGCATCCGCAGCGGCTCGGATCTGCGCTGGCTGCAGGCGCTGAAGGGCGGCGCTGCGAGCACGGCCGGCCTCACGCAGCGCGAGGAATACGAATGGCCTGTTCCTGCACGTCGCATCGAGCTTGCGTTGCTCGACACCACGCCGTACGCGGCGGTGTTTGCCAAGCGGCGCGTGCGCGAGTCGCTGCGCGCGGTATTCACGACACGTTTTAGGCGTTCGGTCGCGCAGCTGCTGCTTGCCGACGGTTCACGGGCGGAACTGTGCGCCGACCGCGGCGAGATAAGCATCGGACGCGCGCGCGCGCCGATTTCCGAGGTCGAGATCGAACTGAAAGGCGGAAATCCGCGTGCGCTTTTCGAGTTCGCCTCTGAACTGCTGCGCGAAGTGCCGCTGCGCCTGGGTACGATGTCCAAGGCCGAGCGCGGTTATGCGCTGAAACGCCATACGCCGCCGCGCAAGGCGCATGCCGTCGCGCTGCGGCCCGAGATGAGCCGCGCCGAGGCGCTGCAGACGGTAGCGCGCGGCTGCCTGGCGCAGATCCATGCCAATGAACAGGGATTCCTCAGCGGGAGGGATCCCGAATTCCTGCATCAGTTGCGCGTAGGATTCCGGCGCCTGCGCGTTGCGCTTGCGATGCCTGACGATCCGGCGTGGCGCGAGGCCCTCGAGCCTGTGCGCGCGGAGATGCGATGGCTGTTCTCGGTGCTCGGTCCGGTGCGGAACTGGGATGTTTTCATATCGGAGATTCTGCCACCTCTGATGCAACATTTCGGCGACGAAGAGGGGCTGTCTGCGCTGCGTGCGCGCTGCCTGCGATTGCGTCGTCGCCGTCTCGCGCTGGCGCGGCAAGCCGTCAGCAGTCCGCGCTATGCGGCATTGTTGCTGGCCGTCGGCGCGCTGCTCTACGGCAGCCCTCCTGCCGAGCCGCCGAGCGATGCGCCGGCGCAGGCCTTCGCGCGCGAATTCATCGGACGCCGCGCGCGCGTGCTGCGCAAGCGCGGCGCCGGATTGGCCACCGCCGGGCCGCAGGAGCGGCACCGGGTGCGCATCGCGGCGAAGAAGCTGCGCTACAGCGCGGAGTTCTTCGCGGCGCTGCATCCGAGCAAGAGGCTCAAACGCTATGTCGATGCGCTTGCCGAACTTCAGGACGTGCTCGGGGCGATCAATGATGCGGCGTTGGGTGCGACCATGATTGCCGAGCTGGGATCGGGCGCCCGTCTTGACCCCCGCCTTATCGGCATGGCACAGGGTTGGATCGCTGCCGGCGAGGCCCCGGCGATCGAGCGACTGTCGCGGGCCTGGGACGCATTCAAGCGTTGCCGGAGCCTGCTTCGGCGTGACTGATGCAAGCGCGAAGGCCGCGGATTTTGCCGGACGGATAGCGAATCGGAGCGCCCAGCACGATTTCCGTCAACGGCCCTATGCTGCGAAGGGCGCCCGCCGGCGTCTGAATTGATCGTGCAAGGCGCGTAAAACGCAATGGGGAGGTCAAATGTTCGAGTCTGCGGATCTGGACCATAAGGTTAGTAAGGAAGAGTACAAGCGAGAGGAACCCAAGCTGCGCGAGGCACTTCTCAACGCGCAGTTCGACCTCGGAGCACAGAAGGATTTCGCCGTGCTGATCATCATCGGCGGTGTGGATGGCGCGGGAAAGGGCGAAACCGTCAATCTCCTGAACGAATGGATGGATCCGCGGCATATCGTCACCTATGCGTTCGGCCCGCCCTCGGACGAGGAGGCCGCCCGCCCGCCCATGTGGCGATTCTGGCGTGCACTTCCCCCGAGGGGCAAGATCGGGGTGTTCTTCGGTTCCTGGTACACCGAACCGATCGTCAACCGCGTGCTCGGCAAATGCACCGACAACGATCTGCAAAAGTACCTGGACGAAATTTTTCGTCACGAGAAAATGCTCGTCGACGAAGGCGTACTGCTGCTGAAATTCTGGTTCAATCTTTCCAAGGATCAGCAGAGGAAGCGCCTGAAGGCGCTCGAATCCGATCCGAAGACGAAGTGGCGCGTCACCAAGGAGGATTGGCGCCGATTCAAAGTCTATGACCGGTTCCGTGAGATTTCGGAGCACGCGCTGCGCGAGACGAGCACCGCGGGCGCGCCGTGGATAGTCGTGCCCGGGGCCGACCCGCGCTTCCGCAGCCTGACCGCCGGCCGCATCTTGCTCGAAGCGCTCAAGAAGCGCCTGGCCGAAGGCGAACGCAGAGAAAAGAGGGCCGATGCCGTTCCGCCGATGCCGCAGTTGGACAACCTGAGGCTGCTGCGCTCGCTGGACATGACGCAGCGTCTGGAGAAAAAACGCTACGAGAAGCTGCTGGAGAGATATCAGGGCGAGCTGAACGTGTACTCGCGAAGCAAGAAAGTGCGCAAGCACTCGGTCATTCTGGTGTTCGAGGGCTGGGATGCGGGGGGCAAGGGATCGGCCGTTCGCAGGATTACCAGCGCGCTGGATGCGCGCCAGTACCGTATTGTTCCTATCGCTGCGCCGACAGAGGAGGAACGCGCGCAGCCTTATCTCTGGCGTTTCTGGCGCCATGTTCCGGGTCTTGGCGGAATCACCATTTTCGACCGTTCCTGGTACGGACGGGTCCTGGTGGAGCGCGTCGAGGGATTCTGTTCGCAGGCCGACTGGATGCGTGCCTACTCCGAGATCAACGATTTCGAGGAACAACTGGTTCAAAATGGCGCCGTCATGTTCAAGTATTGGCTGCATATCACCAAGGACGAGCAGTTGCGCCGGTTCAAGGAACGCCAGAAGACCTCTTTCAAACGCTTCAAGATCACCGACGAGGACTGGCGCAACCGCGACAAGTGGGCCGACTACGAAGCGGCGGTATGCGATATGGTGGACAGAACCTCCACGGAAATCTCTCCGTGGACCATCGTCGAGGCGCAGGACAAGCCCTTTGCGCGAATCAAGCTGCTGAAATCGCTGGTCGAGAAGTTCCGCACGCTTTGATGCCGGGATACGCAGCCGCTAGAGTCGGTCCGACGGATCTTCTGGCGCGGGGCACGGCACTCTTTCCCGGCCGCCAACGAAAGGATGCTTTCTCGGCAACGCCCACCGATCGGTTCTGCGCTCTGGCAAAATACGTGCTGCATTGGCGGTGTCCGGCATCGTTCAGACCTTGTTATGGGTTGCTGACCTGCGGGCGTACGGTTAAGGATTGCGGCGAAGAATCCGGTCTATGCGTCTTGCCATCTTGTCCCATGGGGACCTTGCAGCGGCCCAAGCTCGGGGCAGCAACGGCATCATCGTGAGGCAGGCCATCCGATCAGGCATGTTTGGACGGGGGACATTTCCGCGATGCGTGTATAGAAAGCTTTATCATTAAGCGTCTACATTCACCTTGAGAATCTTGATCAGCAACGACGACGGCTACTTCGCCCCCGGCATAGAGATTCTCGCAAAGGCGCTAGCCGGGCTTGGGGATGTCACTGTGGTAGCCCCGGAGCGCGACCGCAGCGGAGCATCCAATTCGCTCACACTTGACCGTCCGCTGACGGTGCGTCAGTCGGCCAACGGCTTTCTGTTCGTCAACGGCACACCCACCGATTGTGTCCACTTGGCGGTAACCGGATTGCTGAAGGAACTGCCCGACATTGTTGTTTCGGGGATCAACCTTGGAGCCAACATGGGCGATGACACCATCTATTCGGGAACCGTTGCAGCCGCAACCGAAGGCTATCTGCTGGGTATCCCGTCGCTTGCGGTTTCGCTCGCGAGCAAGACCGGGAGTCATTTCGAGACGGCGGCCCGCGTTGCCTTCGAGATGGTGGAGCGATTTCAGAAGGCGCCGCCGGGAGAGCCCATGATGCTCAACGTCAATGTTCCCGACGTGCCTGCGGCGGAATTGGGCGCGCTCGAAGTGACGCGCCTGGGCAAGCGGCACAAGGCCGAGCCGGTCGTCAATACCACGACGCCGCGGGGCGAACAGGTGTACTGGATCGGGGCGGCAGGAAGTGCGCAGGACGCGGGGCCTGGTACGGATTTTTTTGCCGTGGCATCGAACCGGGTTTCGGTCACACCCCTTCAAATGGACCTGACGTATCAACCGCAGATCGCCGTGGTTCGCAACTGGCTGGGCTCGTTCAAGTGATGCTCTCCAGGACTCGCGGTATCGGCATGACCTCGCAGCGCACGCGCGACCGGATGATCGAGCGGCTCAGGGAGAAGGGGATCACCGATGAGGTCGTGCTCGGTGCGATGGCGGTCGTACCGCGGCATCTGTTCGTCGAGGAGGCGCTGGCGAGCCGCGCGTACGAGGACACGGCACTGCCGATCGGCTTCGGGCAGACGATCTCGCAGCCGTTCGTTGTTGCTTTCATGATCCAGGCGGTGCGAGCGGGCAGGCAGCTTGAACGCGTGCTCGATATTGGCGCCGGGTGCGGCTATCAGGCCGCGGTGCTGGCGCAGATCGCCCGCGAAGTCTTTTCGATCGAGCGCATCTCGGGGCTGCTGGAGAAGGCGCGCGCCAACCTGAGGGAGCTGCGCCTGTCGAACCTGCGGACCGTCCACGGCGACGGGGCGCACGGACTTCCGGAGGCCGCGCCGTTCGACGCGATTATCATCAGTGCAGCCGCCCCGCAGCTTCCCGATGCGCTGATGGCGCAACTGGTGCCGGGCGGGCGACTGATTGCTCCGATCGGAATAAGGGACCAGGCATTGTGCCTGATTACTCGCAGTGCATCGGGTCCGGCCGGATTCAGCGAACAATGGCTTGATCCGGTACATTTCGTGCCGATGAGGATGGGAAAACAATGAGCCCGACTATCATGACGCTGGCGACGACAGCGAGGCCGGTGACGGCGAGGTCCGCGGCGCGAACGGCTCTGTTTCTGGCCGCCGCCGCGATGGTCTTGTTAGGCGGTTGCGCCAGTCGGCAATCGGCGCCGGTGGTCGAGCGCGCTCCCGGTCCTCTGACGCCTGCAGTACCGGTCAAGCCTGCCGTACGTGCCGTGGAGGCGCGGCCCGGGACCCATATCGTCAGGCGGGGCGAGACGCTCTACGGCATTGCTCTGGATAACGGGCTGGACTACCGGGAACTGGCCCAGTGGAACGGAATTACCAAACCGAACATGATCCGCGTCGGCGATACGCTGCGACTGCGACCTCCGCTGCCGGTGTCGGCAGCGGAGGAGGGCGGCGTCCAGGTGAAACCCGTCATCGTCGCGGGTGCGGTCGAGTCGCGCCCGCTTGGGCCGGAACCGCAGCCGCAGCGCCAACCGCAGCCGGCGAAAGCGGTGAAGAAGACGGACGAAATTACGATCGCGCGCATCGAACCGCGAAACCGCGAACTCAAGCCCGAGCCGGTTGCGAAACCCGAGTCTGCTCCTCCTGCGCCGCGGACGGAGGGACAGGGAGACGACCCGGACAGGATCGACTGGTCATGGCCGGTGGAAGGAAAAGTCGTGGCTACATTTGTCGATCCGGGCAACAAGGGCGTGGACATCGCTGCCGGGCTCGGTGACCCGGTGCATGCCTCGGCACCGGGCCGCGTGGTATACAGCGGTTCGGGCTTGCGCGGCTACGGCAAGCTGATCATCATCAAGCACAATCCGACATATCTGTCGGCCTACGCGCACAACAGTCAGATTCTGGTCAAGGAAGGACAGAACGTTGCCAAGGGGCAGAAGATCGGCGAGGTGGGAGCAACGGATGCCGACTCGCCCAAGCTGCATTTCGAAATCCGGCGCCTCGGCAAGCCGGTCGATCCGCTCAAGTTCCTGCCGGAACGCCCATCGTGAGTTCCAAGGGCGCGAAGGGGCGAGAGGCCAAACAGACCTCTGGCGAGGGTGCGCCTTCCGGGGACATCCGTTGGAATGAGGGAGGCGGGCCGGGCCGCGTGGAAAATGAGGCGTTTCCCGAGGAGCAGTCGACGGAGGCGTTTGCGCAGGACGCCGACGAACGGTCCGGGGAGGGTGGAGAGTCCGTGGAAGACGGGCTCGCCGAAAATTCTTCCGAAGGCGAGAACCTATCGGACTCGACGCAGGCCTATCTGCACCAAATCGGCCTGAAGGCGTTGCTTACGCCGGAGGAGGAACGAATTACCGCGCGGCTTGCTGCCGGAGGGGATTTCGCGGCAAGGCAAAAGATGATCGAGCACAACCTGCGCTTGGTGGTCAACATCGCGAAGCACTACCTGAACCGGGGCGTATCACTGCTTGATCTCATCGAGGAGGGAAACCTGGGGTTGATGCACGCGCTGGAAAAATTCGACCCCGAGCGGGGGTTCCGGTTTTCAACCTATGCGACATGGTGGATACGACAAAACGTCGAACGCGCCATCATGAACCAGTCGCGCACCATCAGGCTGCCGGTGCACGTAATCAAGGAACTGAACATCGCGCTGCGGGCGCGGCGCTACTTGGAAACGCACTCAGATCGCGAACCCACGATCGAGGATATCGCCCATTTTACCGAGCGCTCGACCGAGGAGGTCCGGCGAATACTGAAGCACAACGAGCACACGGCGTCGCTCGATGCGCCTTTGGACATCGATCCGATGCTGTCGGTGGGCGAGTCCATCGCCGACGAGCAGTCGGCGGGTCCGGAAGCGCTGCTCGCTGCGCACGAAACCGAATCGCTCGTGCGCGAGTGGCTCGCGCAGTTGAACGACAAGCAGCGCATCGTCATCGAGCGGCGCTTCGGCCTGAATGGACAGGAGGTCTTTACGCTCGAAGCGCTGGCTTCGGAATTGAACCTCACGCGCGAGCGCGTGAGGCAGATTCAGCTTGAAGCTCTGGGCGCGCTGCGCCGCCTGCTGAGGCGCCGCGGTTTGTCCAGGGACGCGTTGCTTTGAGTGAGGGAGGGATAGATCCTATGTAGGGCCGCGTGGATTACCCTCTGGTGGCTTTCTCAACCAAAATACGCCGATTCCCCGGCTGCGCTTGACCCGTCTTCGAGCAAGGCGTGCCGATCCGGCATCGAGCGACGATCAAGCATGACGAACCTGGATTTGCCCGACCGGGTATTGTCGCCCGTCGACGACATCAAAAAAGAAAGCCAAAACAGGCAATTCGGTCATTTCCCGCGAGATGACCGTCGTCCTGAAGTGACAAATCGGCTGCGCGTTTCATCGCTTGTTGTCCTTAACGCCCTGATCCGATTGACCGATCAAGCATGGCATGGCGTTTGCTTTGTCCCGAAGAGCTTGAGGCAGGACGTTCAAAATCACAGCCCTGGAGATTCCCAATGAGAAAAACGCCCGCAATATTATCGCGTGTCCTCTTCGCGTTATCGGGGCAAGTGTTCGCGCAGCGCGCGGCACCGGGTTCGGCAGCTGCCGCCGAGGCTCGAATCGCCACGGCATTGTTCGCGACATCGGAGAACCCCGCCAGCCCCCGAAACACGGGAACCACCGGCACCACGGGAACGACGCGGACCTGCTCCCACCGAGGTGATGCGGCATTGCGTGGCACGGTTGCGAGTTGCGAGAAGACCTCCTCCGTTGCGGCGAACTGTCCGTGCCGGAGCGCCGCGTCGCTTTTCCACTAGAAGGGGTGCGCCAATGGCCAATTTCCTAATGAAGTTACGGTATCGAAAAGCTATTGCGAGTGCGTTTGCAGCCGCGAGTCTGCTTGCGGGTTGCGGCGGCGGAGGTGGTGGAGATTCTCCCGCGATGCCGACGGGCACCCTGCGTCTTGCCCTCACCGATATGCCAGCCTGTGGCTACGACGCGGTCAACGTGACAATAGAGAAGGTGCGTGTGCACCAGAGCGATGGGGCGGGTGATTCTGCTTCCGGCTGGTCGGAGGTGGTATTGGAACCGGCGAAGCGCGTTGAACTCCTCACGTTGACCAACGGTGTGCTCGAAGAGCTCGGGCAGACCCCCCTCCCGACAGGCAAGTACACTCAGATGCGGCTCGTGCTGGCGGCAAACGATGCCACGACGCCACTTGCCAATTCGGTCACGCCGACCGGAGGCACCGAAACTGCTTTGGCGACACCAAGCGCCGTGCAGAGCGGACTGAAGATCAACATTGACATCGATGTCACGGCCGACAAAGTGGCGGATTTCGTTCTCGACTTCGATGCCTGCCGGTCGGTTGTCAAAGCAGGAGGTTCCGGGCGCTACAACCTCAAGCCGGTCGTGAGCGTGATCCCCCGGTTGTCCGATGCGGCCAATCGGATTGTCGGCTACGTGCCGCTCGGACTCGTTGCGGGGACGACTGGCGTTTCCGCGCAGACGGATGGCGTACCGGTCAAATCGACTACGCCTGATGCGACGGGCAAGTTTGTCCTTTCCCCGCTTCCCGAGGGTGGATACGACGTCGTGATTTCGGCCGATGGCCGCAGGACGGCGAGCATAACGGGCGTCCCTGTCACGAGTACGGAGAACACCGTGCTCAACTCGGACGCGACGCCGATCGACCCGCCGGCCGCCACCATGCGCACGGCCTCGGGCACGGTGACCATCACCCCCACGCCCTCGTCCATTGACGCCGTCGTCGTCGTCCATAAGGCGTACACCGGCGGACCCACGGTTGAAGTGGCGGGCGGCCCGGTGGATGCGGTGACGGGCAGTTTCTCCTACACGCTTCCTGCAGAGGCGCCCGTCAAGGCACCATACGGTGCCGCACTGACGTTCGCGGAGGACGGCGCATCTCCGGCAGGCGTCTATACGCTCGTCGCCACATCCGGCACAGCCACGAAGAGCGCCGATATCGATGTCACGACGGCAGACAAGACGGACGTGGTGATCGCCTTTCCGTGAGTACGTGCGCTTTGGCCTATCCGCCGGCATCCTCGGGCGCCGGCGCGATCCACTTCGCTGGCTTGTGGCCGGCCGTGATTCTGCGGCCGGTTGTCGTCGGCCGCCGCCGGCTGAAACGAGCCCTTGCCCGGACCCACGCCGAGCGCGCTGACTCAGTGGTATAAGGCGCGTTTCGCCGGCGCGGGCCTGCGCATGCGCCGCATCGGTATCGTTGCGCTCGCACGCCGATTGCTCATTGCGCTGTGGCGTTACCTCACGGACGGCGTGATTCCAGAGGGTGCGCGGCTCATCGCATCTGAGATCTGAACACATAAGACAGTTCAACACACCGATCCGTGGCATATCGCTGTCACGCGGCGCGGGAATCTCGGAACCTGTCCATGTTCGACTGCGGTGCATTACAAAATTCGACGTGCCGCACCCTCGATGGCGTCAAGGCGGTATTGCTTGTCCGGCTCAGGTCCTCAGAGTGAACGGATTGAAGTTCGTATGCCTGTCGTAGTAGTCCTCGTGCTCGGCGCGCTTGAGCGCCGCGACCAGCTTGTATGTCAGCGGCGTGAACACGATCTCGACGCCCACCTTGCCCAGGAACTGCGCCAGCATGATGCCGGGCAGGCGCTCGTCCGGGATCAGCCCTCCGCCGTAGAAGGCCAGCGGATAGAACAGCAGCGAATCGATTCCTTCGCCGAAGATCGTCGAGCCTATCGTTCGCGTCCAGAGCCAGCGCCCGCTGGTCCAGATCTTCATTCTTGCCAGAACGTAGGAATTGACGAACTCGCCGCATACGAATGCGATGAGCGAGGCGAGCGCGATACGCCAGGTGGAGCCAAACGCGATATCGTAGGCCGGTTGGTTCTGCCAGAACGGCGCCGGTGGCAATGCCACCACGACGTAGGACATGAATGATGCGAATGCCAGCCCGCCGAAACCGGCCCAGATTACGCGGCGTGAGCGCGCGTAGCCGTAGACCTCGGTGAGGATGTCGCCGAAGACGTAGGTAATGGGAAAGAACAGTACGCCCGCGCCAAATGTGATTGCACCCACCATCGGCACATCGATCTGCGCAACCTTTGCCGGTCCGACCAAGTTGGAGCAAATCAGCACCGTAACAAACGCCGCCATTACGAATTCGTAGTAGCGGTACTGGCGGCTTGGTGTCGTCATGGCGCCTCCGCGGCAATGGCACCCGCGAGTTCCACCACGGCGATGGCATAGAAACTCGATCGGTTGTAGCGTGTCAGGACGTAGAAGTTGCGCAGTCCCACCCAGTATTCCGAAGCTTGACCGGGTGTTTCCAGTTCGATCAATGCGCATCCGGCATCGGGCGGCAGCGCCGGGGTGCCGGTTCCGCCGCGCACGGTGACCCCGAAAGCTGGGAGATCGACGACCCGGTACACGGGTCTGATCCCCGCATCGATCAGCGAGCGGAAAGCCTCGCCGCTAACCTGGGCTCGCACCGCTATCGGTTTTCCAGTGCTCCAGCCATGTGACCTGAGGAAATTTGCAACGCTGCCGATCGCATCCGCCGGGCTCGAGTTCAGGTCGCTGCGTCCGTCGCCATCATAGTCGAGTGCATAGCGGCGGTAGCTGCCCGGCATGAACTGGGGTATCCCTAACGCGCCCGCATAGGAACCTCGTGCGGCAAATACGTCGATGCCGTTTTCACGCGCGTACAGCAGGAAATGCACCAGTTCGGCACGGAAGAATTCACTGCGGCTCGGAAAGTCGAATGCAAGGGTTGCGAGGGCATCGATCACGCGGTGCGTGCCCGTATTGCGCCCGTAGACCGTTTCCACGCCGAGGATGGCGACGATGATTTCGGCCGGAACGCCGAACTCCTGCACCGCACGCGCAAGAGCTTCGCCGTGGCGTTTGCGAAAACCTATCCCGGCTTCGATTCTTTCGCGGTTGACGAACAGGCCGCGGTAGACCTGCCAGGATCTGACGGGCGCCTCCGGCGGCGGGGTCATGGCGCGTACGATCGCCTGCCGGTAATGCACCTTGGAAAAGAGCGTTCGCAACTCGCGAGCGACGAAGCCGTGCCGTTCGACCATTTCCATGATGAACTCCTGCACGTCCGCACGCTTTCCGTAATTGCCCGGGCCGGAGCCGGGCGTCCGGGATGCGAAGGTTCCGGACGCCGCGATCATTAGCAGCGCAATGCCTGCCAAAACCGACCGTATCATGGGTGAAACGCCCTGACCAGCGATCGCAACCGCGCCACCGATCCCTTATCCGCGTCCTTGCCGTAGCGCAGTTCCACGTACAGGCCGGCGATCGCGTGCACCGCGTCCGCGCGCTCGGGGAGCCGCGCCGCAGCCCGGGCGCCGAAAGCAAGCGGGCCTTCCGACTTGCTTCGCACGACGCCCGCGCGTCCGAGTTTGCGGCAAAAGGCAAGCCAGACCCTTTGTGTCGGGTCCGCGGTTCTGTAGCGCGCGAACAGCCATAGCGCGACGATTCCGATCACCGAGCCCACGCTCCAGAACAGGGCCATCGCCAGAGACTGCCAGGATGGAGAACGCACGCCGAACCAGGACATCATCTCGCGCTGGCGATCCGGGTTATACCCCAGTACCCACTGATTCCACTTGTTGCCGAGCGCGTCCCAGTTGTCGCGCAGCGTCCTCAGCCAGTTCAGGCGCGTGCGCATGAGCAGTGGCGCGCTCTGCGGCGCAGCGGCAGCGATGCCCGCGTTCACCCGCAGCGGAATCGCCACTGCGGTGGGGTCGACCCTGACCCAGCCGCGGTTTCCCAGCCAGACTTCGGCCCAGGCGTGCGCGTCTGCTTGCCGAACCACCATGTAGCCATCGACCGGATTCATTTCTCCACCCTGGTACCCGGTGACAATGCGCGCGGGTACCCCGGCGGCACGCATCAGGAACACGAAACCCGAGGAAAAGTGCTCGCAGAACCCCTCCTTGGTGTCAAACAGGAACTCGTCCACGGAATTCGCGCCCAGCAGGGGCGGCTGCAGGGTGTAGCCGTACCTGCCCGTGCGCAGAAAATCGATTGCCTGGAGCAGGATTGCCTCGTCGTTGCCCAAGGTACGGCGCCATTCCCTGGCCAGACGTTGCGCGCGCGGATTGAAGCCACGGGGATATGAAAGCGCCAGGCGGATATCTTCCGGATCCGCGCCCGCTGTCGCACGGTATGACGGATAGGAGCGCAACTGGTAGCGCATGCGGGTTCGTATGGGTCGCACCGAAAGCAGCACGTAGTCGATACTGATTCTCGTCCTGGGCGGCAGCCGTCCCGGCAGGTCGAGCGCGAACATCCACCGTCGATTGTGCGGCTCGAGAGTGATCTCGTAGTCCACCGGCGCGTCGAGCGACTCGAACTTCACGCCACGCTGCAGAAGCGGAAGTCCGCCGGGCCGCCAGGTAACGCCGTCGAATTCCCAGAATACCGGCCCGCGCCAGTACAACCGCGGTCTCGGCGGCGGCTTATCGTCGAACTTCACCCGGAAAGCGATCGCGTCCGATTGAGACAGCCTGCTGATCGAACCCGGGGACATGGTGTCCGAGAGTCCGGTCACGCCGGCGAAGGCGTCCTGCGGCATTCCCCAAAAAGGCCCATCGACGCGGGGAAAAAGAAAGAACAACAGCAGCATCACCGGGCCCGCCTGCAGGAACAGCGCGCCCGCCGTACGCAGGTTTTCGACGGGGCGGCACGTCGGTGCATTGAACCCTATAAGACCTGCCGTGACGACATACACGGTGAAAAGCATCAGCACGGCCGTTGGTATCGTCTGCGAATAGAAAAAGTTCGTCAGAGCCAGAAAATAGGAAAGGAAAGTGACGACGTAGATTTCGCGCTGCGAGCGCAGTTCCATCAATTTCAGGGCGAGCAGCAGCACCAGCAGCGTGACGCCCGCGTCGCGGCCGAAGATAGTGCGATAGGTGAGGATATCGCCCGCGATTGCCGCTATCGTTGCGGTGACCGTGACGAACTTCGACGGCAGTGGCAGCCCCTTCCAGGAAATCGCAAGGCGCCACAGGAACAGGATTGCCGCCGTCGCGCTCGCCCACAACGGCAGATGCAACACATGCGGCAGCGCGGCGAGCGCGAGGCCGGCTAGAAGCACCGCCAGATTAAGCGGCGGCAGCGTTGTCGGCGTCATGTAGCGCGAGTGCCTGGAGGCACGCCTTACGGTGATCGTCGCTGGATCCGAGGGGCACTTCGACGCCGGGCAGTTTCACGCCGAACCGCAGGCCGTTTGCATGCGCGAGCAGCACCCAGCGAGCCAGGCGCGACAGTCTCGCCTCGGTACCCAGTCGTGGTGGAAGATCGTTCCAGTCGAACCACATTTCCATCGCCGCACGCCCGGCAAATACCTTGGTGAGCAGGACCTCGCCGCGCGCGACGGCTTTCCACGCGATATGGCGCGGCGAGTCGCCGGACTGGTAGGCGCGCAGCCCGGAAAAGTCGTCGGTACCGGTTCCTGCATTCATCGCGTCCCCCGTGCCGTGGGAAAGCCGCGGCATGGGCAGCAACGCATCGTCGGGCTTGGGATAGATGATCGCGCGCACGTCCGGCCGTACGTATGCCCACGCGCGGAACAGCCCCATCGGAAACCGGGTTTCCATGGTGACTCGCGGCAGCTGCAACCAGCCTCGGCGCGCTGCCTTGACAGGAATAGTGACCGTTTCAACGCGGTTCGGCGGAACCTCGCAATTTGTCGTGCTTCCGGCGCAGGCAAGCAGGACCGAGTGCCGGGGCACGTCGCGCCGGTTTTCCAGATGCAGCTCGAACCGGACCGTGTCGCCCGCGAACACCGGCTCGACACGCCCGGCGCTCACGTAAAGGTGCGCGAGGTTGCGAAAAGTATGGAGGATGGAAACAATGCCCATTCCGGCCAGCATGAAGGTCAGCACGTAGCCCAGCGACAGGCTGTAATTTATTGAGCCGATCAACATCAGCACAAGGGCAAGCGCGAACGTGAACCCCTGGCGTGTGGGGAGAATGTAGACGCGCCTCTGCGCGAGGAATATCGTTCCTGTCTCAGGCTGGTGGGGTCGCACGAGCAGATTGTAGATCTGCGAGTGGCGGAGAATTCTGTCCCAGTTCATGGCGTCCGATTGGCACGTGGGCCTATGTCCAGGGGCCTGAAGCCGTCTTGCTCAGTCGCCTCCGGTCTCTCGATTTCGGACCGTTGCGTCTTTGCGACGGGCCGAAATCGAGCGATGAATACAAAGCCAAATTGTGCTCCAGAACGGCCAACGCTGAATGCGCCGATGACTAAGGTATCGGAACCGAGCGCATCAGATCTTCCGCGGTGTCGATGGCGGAGCTGCGCACCCCATCGTGAACAGGACGCAGCCGGTGCCCGGCGATGCCGGGCAGCACGGCTTGCACGTCCTCCGGTACGACCTTGTCGCGACCTTCGAGCAGCGCCCAGGCGCGCGCGCAATGGAGCAGCGAGAGAGCGGCGCGTGGAGAAAGTCCAGTGACGTAGTCTGGCGAACGACGCGTGTGTTCGACGAGCGCCTGAACATAGTCGATGAGCGGCGGCGCGGCATGCACCGTGCGCACGCTGGCCTGAAGCTCGGCGAGCTCTGCGGGCTCGAGGTGCGGCCGCAGCGCCGAGATGATGTCGCGGCGCTCCGTGCCCTGCAGCAACGCCCGCTCCGCGTCATGGTCAGGATAGCCGATTTCGATGCGCATCATGAAACGGTCCAGCTGGGATTCCGGCAGCGGAAAGGTGCCGACCTGATGGGACGGGTTTTGCGTCGCGATGACGAAGAATGGTTCGGGCAGCCGGCGTGTCTCGCCCTCCATCGTCACTTGGTGCTCCTCCATCGCCTCGAGCAACGCCGACTGAGTCTTGGGCGTCGCGCGATTTACCTCGTCGGCCAGGATAAGCTGCGCAAATACCGGGCCGGGATGGAACTTGAACTCACCTGTATCGCGATCGTAGACCGAAACACCGATGATATCCGCGGGCAACATGTCGCTGGTGAACTGAATGCGGTGGAAGTTCAGGCCGAGCAGCCTCGCCAGCGCTTGTGCCAGCGTCGTCTTGCCCACGCCCGGTAGATCTTCGATCAGCAGGTGTCCGCGCGCAAGCAGGCAGGCGAGCGCCAGACGGATCTGCCTCTCCTTGCCCAGGATGACGGTTGATGCTTCACGGATGACCGGCTGGATGATTGATGATGACATGAATTTTCTTTTGTTCGGTTGAAGGTGCACGTCCGCGTTGTATTTCGCGATGAACGGAACTGTTCCATGATGCATTCCCCGGCGCAGAGTTCACAGATACCCGTTGCGAAACGCGGGCCCCGAGCTTCGTTGCAACACGCAGGTACGCACTTCCTCACGGCTTCTCCGACCGGCGCTTCAAGGGGCTGCGCCGGGAATAGCGGATCAGTTCCCGGACACGTTCTCAGTTTACTGGAATCCCGCTATGATGGATGCGGGAAATGCCGGAAATCCACGGGAAAGCACTCATGGCAACAGCGTTCATTACTCACGACGATTGCATGAAGCATACTATGGGCGAATACCATCCCGAGCGGCCCGCACGACTCGCCGCGATTCACGACCAGCTTATTACGTCGGGAATCGCCGGGTTCGTCAAACATCACGAGGCGCCGCTTGCGAAGATGGTCGAACTGGGCCGGGTTCATCCGGCCGAGTACGTGGAGTCGGTGCGCATGACGGTGCCAGAGCGTGGGATCGTGCACCTCGATCCTGATACCGCCCTGTGCCCACAAACCTGGGATGCTGCTTTGCGAGCCGCCGGGGCGGTCGTACTCGGCACCGACCTCGTGATGGCGAAGGGTTCGAAGAGCGCGTTCTGTGCGGTTCGCCCGCCGGGGCATCACGCGACGCGTGGCAGGGCCATGGGTTTCTGCATTTTCAACAATGTTGCCGTCGGCGCGAAGCACGCTCTGGAGCACCACGGACTGGAACGTGTCGCGATTGCGGATTTCGACGTGCATCATGGCAATGGCACCGAGGATATTTTCAGCGACGATCCACGGGTTCTGATGGTGGGCACGTTCCAGCATCCGTTCTATCCCTACAGCGGCACCGACAATCCGGCCTCGAACATGGCGAATGTGCCTCTGCCTGCGGGTACAGGCAGCCAGGGTTTTCGCGCGGCCGTCGAACGGGTCTGGCTGCCGGCGCTGGAGCGCTTCAAGCCGCAGATGATCTTCATCTCGGCAGGATTCGATGCTCACGTCGAGGACGAAATGGCGATGTTGCGCATCACGGAGTCCGATTATGGCTGGGTAACCACGCAGCTAAAGGCGATCGCGGACCGGTATGGCGAGGGAAGAATTGTTTCGGTGCTCGAAGGCGGGTACGCATTGTCCGCATTGGGCCGCAGCGTAGTGGCGCATCTCCGGGCTTTGGGCGGTTTCTGACGGAAGAGCGCGGAGACCGGACCGGATTGGCGGGTTCCGGTCTTAGAACCTGGTTCTTACTCAAGATTCCACGGTTCGCAGTGGCCGGCGTAGGAATTGCCGGGCAGGGCGAGGAAAGAGCGGTCCGGATCCACGTGCACCGACCGGTCGAAATGCCACGTGACGACTGCGCCGTACCGGGTGCACTTGCGGGCTTCGCCGCGGTCGTTCCAGGTTTCGCAGTCGAGCATCGTCGTGACAATCACGCTGTCGTTCACGTCCTCTACGAAATGAACCCGAGTGTCCGGAGCGTAGACGCGCGCCGGCTTCGGTCCGACGGAGCGGCTCGAGATCACGCTTGCCGATCCCGGGTCGACGCCAATGCCTTCAATGATGACCATCAGGTCATCTGCCCGTTGCGGCGCGCGGTCGACCAGGGAACTCGGACCGCTCTTGTGAAACGAGCAGATCACGTCACGCGCCAGCACCAGCTGATCGAGCATCGGCGCTGCTGCAGCGCCGGGTGCGCACAGCCACGAGGCGAGCAGCAACGCGTTAGGAACCCGTGAGCGCATGCGCGGATTCCTTGAACATGCTCGAGATCAGTTCCCCGGCGGCGGCGTCGATGCCGTCGGGCGAGAGACGTTCGACGAAAAGGACCCTGGCATCGGAGAGGTCGGGGTAATTCCTGAGCGTCGAGCGGCGATATGCCGGATCGTAGTGGTCGAGCAGCAGGTCGGTCACGAGTTCGTCCCAGGAGCCTGTATCCACCAGCGCCGCCCAGCGCCGGATCACGTCATTCCCATGGAGACCGGTAAGACACTCGATCCGCGCCTTGAGTTCCATTGGATCGTCGAGAAAATGGCGGTATTCCTCGATAAGAAAACGCACTCGTTCTGGGACGCTCGCCCGCACCACGATGCAACGACCTTCGCGCATGCGTTCGAGCAGCGCCGAGGGAACCTGCAGCTGACCGATCTTCTTGCTTTCGGCCTCGACGAACACGGGCTGGGCCCCATCAAACTTGCGCAGCCTGTCCCACAGCAGGCTGTCGAACAGGCGTTGGCTCGGCTGCGGGTCGCCGGGCAGGTTGCCGAGCACCGAACCGCGGTGACGGGCCAACCGCTCCAGATCGAGGACCTGGGCTCCGCGCGCGGCCAGCCGTTCGAGCAGCCGGCTCTTGGCCGAGCCGGTCGCTCCGCAGACGACGCGGTAGTCGAAGTGGCGGGGAAGTGCCTGCAATTGCGCCATCACGTCGCGGCGATACGACTTGTACCCGCCTTGCAACTGCGCCGCGTTCCAGCCGATCTCACGCAGGACATGCGCCATGGCCGCGGAGCGCTGGCCGCCGCGCCAGCAATAGACGAGCGGCCGCCATTGGCGCTCGTGCGCGATGAAACGGGTCTCGATGTGCCGCGCGATGTTGCGCGCTACCAGCGCCGCGCCGAGTTTCCTTGCGTCGAACGGTGAGACCTGCGTGTAGAGCGTGCCGACGCGGGCGCGTTCCTCGTCGTCGAGCACCGGGCAGTTGACCGAGCCCGGGACATGATCCAACGCGTATTCCGAGGGCGAGCGCACGTCGATGACCTGGTCGAAGTCATCGACTTGTTCAATCGTGACAATGAGCGGGCGTTTCCTCATTTGAGCAATGGCGCAAGTCCCTTCCAGACGTTCTCCAGGATCAGCGGCTGTACTTGCGCCGTCGGATGAAGATTGTCGTCAAGGAAGTTTTCCCTCTTGTCCGCGATTCCCTCCAGCAAAAACGGAACGAACACGGTCTTGTGCTGCTTCGCCAGCGACGCGAACGCCTTTTCGAAATCGCTCGTGTAGCGTGGCCCGTAGTTGGGTGGCATTTTCATGCCCACCAGCAGTACGCGGCTTCCCGCCTTCTGAGCGGCACGAATGATGGCGTCGAGATTGTCGCGCATTTGTGCAACCGGGAGTCCGCGCAGGCCGTCGTTGGCCCCCAGCGCAAGGATCAGGATTCCCGGCTTGTGTTGCTTGAGGGTTGCTCCAATGCGCGCGGCCCCGCCGCTGGACGTTTCGCCGCTGATGCTGGCATTGGCCACGGTATAATCGAGTCGTTTTTGCCGCACGCGCCGATCGAGCAGCGTCACCCATCCGTCGTTCTGGGCGATGCCGTAGGCAGCCGCGAGACTGTCCCCGTAGACGAGCAGGGTCGGCCCGGCTTCTGCCGTTCCGGCAAATCCGGCGCACATCAGCGCAAGCGCATATACGAGTTTTCGCAATATGGCGGCAATCAACGCGAACCCCATACTCAAGGCGGCAGGCCTCTCGAAAAACGTGCCCAGCGGGGCGCAAACACTCACCATTCTGCAGGATATCGAACTGGCGGTCATGCCGGGCGAAGCGCTCGCCGTGCTGGGCGCCTCGGGTTCGGGCAAATCGACCCTGCTCGGGCTGCTGGCGGGGTTGGATGCTCCCAGCCTGGGAAGCGTCTGGCTGGACGGCCATGAGCTGTTCAAGCTTGACGAGGATGGCCGCGCGGTGTTGCGGGCCAAGCTGCTGGGATTCGTTTTTCAGTCCTTCCAGCTGTTGCCGGCGCTCAACGCCCAGGAGAACGTGATGCTGCCGCTCGAACTCGCGGGCAGCAGGAACGCGGCGGCGCTTGCGACGGCGATGTTGGAGCGGGTGGGCCTTGGCGCTCGCCTGCACCACTACCCGAAACATCTGTCCGGAGGCGAACAGCAGCGCGTGGCACTGGCTCGCGCCTTCGTCATGCAGCCCAAACTCCTGCTCGCCGACGAGCCTACCGGCAATCTGGATGCAGCGACCGGTGCCGGGATCATTGAGCTGATGTTTCAGCTCAACGCCGAGCACGGGACTACGCTGGTGCTGGTTACGCACGACGAAATGCTTGCCCGCCGCTGCACTCGGCAGATCCGCCTCGCCGGCGGACGCATCATGGCGGGCTGATTGCTGGTGAATCCAAGTCGGAACGTGAAGAACTGGGTTTTGTATACGTCTCGCGATTTCGAGCAGTTGCATACTGCGCAACTGCTCGAAATCGCGAGATCTGGAACAAGCAGCATGAGCGCTTCGGTTTCAATCCGGCTTCGGCGTCCGTTGACATGCTCCCGCTGTCGCTGAAAATGCTCGGGCGCGACTGGCGCGCAGGGGAGCTGCGCGTACTTGCGCTTGCGCTGGTGGTCGCGGTGGCCAGCGTAACCAGCGTCGGCTTCTTCGCCGATCGCGTGCGTCAGGCACTCGCACGCGAAGCCCACCAGCTGCTGGGCGCCGACTTGGTCCTGCGCGCCGACCATGGGTGGCCGGACGAGGTGCGCGAGGAAATTGTCCGCAGGGGCCTCGCACGCGCGGAGACGCTGAACTTCGTCAGCATGGTGAGAGGCTCGGCCCAGGCCCAGCTCGCCAGCATCAAGGCGGTATCGCGCGGCTATCCGCTGCGCGGGACGCTGCGCGTGGCGCAGCGAATGAACGCACCCGACGCAGCGACCCGTGAGGTTCCGAGGCGAGGCACCGTTTGGATAGACGAACGCATGGCGCTGGCGTTGGGAGTCACCGGCAGGCTCGACAATAATGCCGTGATCGAGCTCGGCAACGTGACATTTACCGTGGACGCGATACTGACCATGGAGCCCGACAGGGGCGTATCGTTCTTCAACATAGCCCCACGCCTGATGATGAATCTGGCGGACGTGCCAGCGACCGGCCTGGTGCAGACAGGAAGCCGGGTCGTCTATCAGTTGCTCGCCTCGGGCGAGCGGGAAGAAGTCGATGCATTCGAGAAATGGCTTTCGCCGCGCCTTGCACGAGGCGAGCGTCTGCGCAGCCTGGCCAATGCTCGCCCGGAGATACGTGCATCGCTGGAGCGGGCGCAGAAGTTCATAGGACTGACCGCCATGCTGGCGGTCGTTCTGGCGGCGGTGGCGGTGTCCCTTGCCACCCGGCGTTACACGCAAAGGCATCTGGATGCTTATGCGGTGATGCGCTGCCTGGGCGCCACCCAGACAAGCTTGTTTTCGCTGTTCGCCGGTGAATTCCTTGGGCTGGGCGTTCTCGCGTGCGCTGTCGGATGCGCGGCCGGCTATGTCGCGCAGCTGGTCATTGCGTCGTTGGTCGCAAACCTGGTCGTCGTGCCGCTGCCGCCGCCCTCGCTATTGCCTGCAGTGCAGGGATTGGTCATCGGCATCGTGCTCCTGCTCGGTTTCGCGCTGCCGCCGCTGCTGCAACTGAAGGGCGTGCCGGCGTTGCGGGTTATTCGCCGTGAACTGGGCCCGCCGGCGGAAACTGCGCTGATGGCGTACGCGGCAGGCGCGCTGACTATCGGCGCGCTGCTGGTCTGGCAGGCCGATGAAGTACGGCTTGGAATGATCGTGATGGGAGGATTTTCACTCGCGCTTGCGGTATTCAGCTTGGCTGCTTTCGGCGCGCTGAGATTTCTGGGCCGCGCAGTGCGCGGACGCGCGACGCTGCACGGTAGCATCGCATGGCGCTACGGTCTGGCGAGCCTGGCGAGGCGCACGCGCACGAACGTGGTGCAGATTCTGGCGTTGAGTCTCGGGCTTACCGCTATCCTGCTGCTTACTTTCACGCGCGGGGATCTGCTCGCCACATGGCAGGCCAGGATCCCAGAAAATGCACCGAACAGGTTCATCGTCAATATCCAGCCGGAACAACGCGCGCCGCTGATGAAGTTCTTCAGTGACAATACCGTCGCGGAGCCGCAGGTCTACCCGATGGTTCGCGGCCGCTATATGGCGAAGAACGGAGTTCCGGTCGACGTCGATCAGTTCGAAGCGCGGGCCCGCAGAATGGTGGAGCGGGAATTCAATCTGTCGTATATGGAAACGATGCCCGGGCACAACCGGATAGTCGAGGGACGACCGTTCGAACGCACAGAACTGGAAAGCGGTGGCCTGTCAGTGGAGGAGGGCATCGCGAAGACCCTCGGTTGGAACGTCGGGGACCGTCTCACCTGGGAAGTCGCAGGTCAGTCAATCACCGCGCCGGTGACCAGCGTACGAAAGCTCGAGTGGGACTCGATGCAGGTAAATTTTTTCGTCATCGCAACGCCGGGGTTGCTCGCGGGCGCGCCGACCTCGTTCATCACCAGTTTTTATCTGCCTCACTCGCTGGCGCCGCTGAGCAACCGGCTTTCGCAACGCTTCCCGAACATGACGGTAGTCGACCTGAGCGCCATCATGCGCCAGCTGCAGGACGTAACGAACCAGGTAATCCGCGCTGTCCAATTCGTATTTCTGTTCGCCGTTGGCGCCGGGCTGCTCGTACTCTATTCGGCGCTGCTGTCGACCCAGGATGAGCGCGTCCAGGAGGCGGCGGTGATGCGCGCGCTCGGCGCGACTCGAACGCAGGTGCTCAACGCGCAGCGCTCGGAGTTCATCGCATTGGGCCTGATTGCGGGAGGGCTCGCCGCCTGCGGCGCCACCGGAATCGGCTACGCAATTGCAGCGTTCGTATTTCAGTTTCCGTTTCATTTGAATCACTGGGTCTGGCTTGCCGGGCCGGCGCTCGGACTGGCCTGCCTCCTGATCAACGCGTTCGCGGCGGCGCGCTCGCTATTGCGGCAGCCGCCCATAATGGCTCTGCGCGAGCTGTAGCCAGAAGTCGCGACGCGGGACCGCCGGCGGTGGCGTGGCCCGCACAACGGCTACAATGAACCTCATCCGACAGTCAACGCCATGATCGAACTGGCAATCGCAGCCGTCGTAGCGGCACTCGTGATCCTCGCCTGGCTCGCGTGGCGGCTGCTGTCGCTCGAGCGCCGTATCGAGCAAATGCCGGTCGTGCTTGAGCAGGGCCTGGAGGCGAAACACCGGACCATGCTCATGGATCTGCACGCCGGACTGACGCAGCAGGGAGATCGGGTCGGCAGCCACGTCGCGGAATCGGGGGAACGGCTGCGCGGCGCAGTGGCCGAGGAACTGCGGCAGACGCGTGACACGCTGCACGCACTGCGCCTGTCGTTGGCGCAGGAACTCGGCCAGAGCCGGGAAGCGATGGCACAGAAGCTCACCGACTCGACGCAGGCGCTGACTGCGAAGGTCGAGGAAAGACTCGATCAGATCTCTGGCAAGGTGAGTGAACGGCTCGACGAGGGATTCAAGAAGACCAACGAAACGTTCGTCAGCGTAATGCAGCGGCTGGCAACCATCGACGAGGCGCAGAAGAAGATCGAAAGTCTGACCGGCAGCGTCGTCAGCCTGCAGGAACTGCTCGGGGACAAGCGCTCGCGCGGTGCGTTCGGGGAGGTCCAACTGGAAGCACTGGTACGCAATGTGTTGCCCACGTCGGCGTTCGACATGCAGTACACGCTCTCGAATGGCAGCCGCGCAGATTGCGTGATAAGGCTGCCGGATCCGACTGGTATGGTCGCAGTGGACTCGAAATTTCCGCTGGAAAACTATCACCGCATGTTCGACCGTGACGCGAGCGAGGCGGACCGGGGAGTAGCGCAGAAGGCCTTCAAGCAGGACATACGGCGTCATGTCGATGCGATCGCAGGCAAATACATTATTGCCAACGAAACCTCGGACGGAGCGGTGATGTTCGTTCCGGCCGAGGCAGTGTTTGCGGAGATTCACGCCTATCACGCCGATGTCGTCGATTACGCGACAGGCAAGCACGTCTGGATCGTTTCTCCGACGACGCTGATGGCGGTACTGAACACGGCGCGCGCCGTTCTGAAGGACGTGGAAACGCGCAAACAGGTGCATGTGATCAAGGAGGCGCTGGCGCGCCTGGGCGCGGACTTCAGGCGTTTTGACGAGCGCATGAAAAGGCTCGCCGACCACATACGCCAAGCGCATCAGGACGCCGAAGACGTTCAGACCAGCAGCCGCAAGATTACGCAACAGTTTGCCCGGATCGAGGCAGCGGAGATCGATCAGACGCCCGAAATCGAGGATAGATCGAGCTAGCCGGTAGCGTGCGCCGTGCGCACGTTGGGATCGTGCGCCGTGCGCACGTTGGGATCGTGCGCGAAGCGCACGCTACAAGTACTCGAAGAACGAAAACACGCTCAGGCCCCGCTTCTCGAGCCGCTTGCGGCCGCCAAGCTCGACAATTTCCTGAACGTAGCAGCATTCCACCACTTCGGCCCCCGTGTCTTTAACGAGCGTGAGCGCAGCTTCGCTGAGCGCGCCCGTCGCCAGCAAATCATCCACGAATACCACGCGATCGCCCTTCGCGATCGCATCGGCGCTCATCTGCAGGCGCTCCGAGACCGGCCCGACATCCTGCGCTCGGCTGAGGGTTCCCCCGGGCAGCGCGCCCAGTGAACGGACGGGGACGAAACCCGCGCCGAGCCGGTAGGCAAGTGCCGCGCCGATCACGAACCCGCGCCACTCCATGCAGACGAACTTGCGAATGTCAAGTTGCCCATAGCGCACGGCGAGCTCGTCGATCAAGGCGTGAAACCCCGCGCCGTCCATCAGCAGCGTGGTCAGGTCGTAGTAGACCGCTCCGCGGCTCGGGTAGTCGGGGATCTTGCGGATCAGCGAGCGCGTGTCCATAGGGTGTTAGATCACATTGTTTCGTGCAGGATACAACAGCCACCGACCGTTCGCACGCCGCATCGGTCGGCGTCGGCCCCGTGGCATGCGAATCGCGAGCGTGTGATGCGTCGGTTCGACACCAAACAGCAACGTGTGATACTTTGCCCCATGGCGCAAGGCCAATCGTGACAGCGTAATCGGCTTTCTGAAGGGCCTGATCGATGCGACACGCTGGTTGTTCGATCCGGCGACGTCGCAGCAGGCGATGCGGCAGATGTCCGCGGGCGGGGCCGACGGCGCGAAGTTCGCCGAGGCCCTCGACCGGGTTCCGCGCGAACTTGTTCTTGACCGCGACGGCCTCGGGGTCGTGCTCGAGCTGCGCGTGTGTTTCGGAATGACCCCGAGCCAGGGGAGCGATCTGGCGAGCTATGTGGATACATCCTACGCCGAAGAAGCGATCAGGACGACGCATTGAGACTGTGGTGTTCAACGGAAGGAGGAAACTATGAAAGCACATCGATGGATCACGACTGCCGTCGCGGCGGCGGCGCTCGGATGCGCCGCAAGCGCATTGGCGGCATATCCGGAGAAAAACATCAAGCTGATCATCCCGACGCCGCCGGGAGGCGGTTTCCATGTCTATGCTCAGGCAGTCGCGCCGTATCTGGCCAAGTACCTGGGCAACGACATCAAGGTCGTGCTCGAGAACATGCCGGGTTCGGGATTTCGCCGCGCCACCAGCGCGCTCTATAACGCGAAACCCGACGGCTACACCATCGGCCTGGTCGGCATAGGCATTACGCTGCTGCCGCAGGTGAAGGGCGACAAGCTCGACTACGACCTGCACAAGTTCACGTGGATCGGACGGCTCGCCTATGATGGACTCGCCATAGGTGTCAAGAAGGATTCGCCGATCAACAGCATCGCGGACCTGAAGGCGCTCAATCGGCCGATCAAGTGGCCGCATACGCAGCGCTTCTATCCTGGCGTGTTCGCCGCAGCGCTCGGCTACCCGATACAGGTCATAACGGGCTACAAGGGCGGCCGTGATTACATCACCGCTGTCGTGCGCGGCGACGGTGAGGCATTCGTGCATGTCCCGAGTTCGACGCGCGGTTTTATCAAGTCGGGCAAGGTGAAACTGATCGCGCTGTTCGACGATCGATACAAGAAGGAGTTTCCCGGCATCCCCACGGCCGACGATCTCGGACACCCGGAACTCAAGAAAGTGACCACGGAGCGGCTGCTCGCGGGCCCTCCGGGCATGCCGACAGACATCACCCAGAAGCTGGTTACCGCGCTCGAGAAGTCGATCGCGGACCCGGAACTGCAGGCGTGGTCGAAAAAGGCGAAACGCCCGTTTCAGCCGCTGACACCCAAGGGGGTCAAGGCGGTCGTCGACGGACAGTTCGAGTTCTTCGAACCGTTCAAGAAATTGATCGATTGAACGGTAGTCCTGTCAACGGGGGACGCACCGGATGCCCGTGACCCATCGGGTCGCATCGGCGTCTCCCGGTCCATCCGTTTCCAAGGTTTGCGATGTTCGGATGCTGATGCATGCTTGAATTGTCTCTCGACGCGCTGGCACTGCTGTGCACGGTCAAGGGCCTGACGTTCCTGACCGCCGGTACTCTGGTAGGACTGCTGTTCGGCGCGATTCCGGGTCTGGGCGGAGCAACGGCGCTGGCGCTGCTGATCCCGCTCACGTTTGGCATGGAACCGCGCTCGGCGATGTTTCTGATCGGCGGTGTGCTTGGCTCGGTGGCCTTCGGCGGATCGATCACCGCCATTCTGCTGAATACGCCCGGCATGGCGCCGAATGCCGCGACCGTGTTCGACGGTTATCCGATGGCGCAGCAGGGCCGCGCCGGTGCCGCGATAGGCGCCGCAGCGACCGCCTCATCGCTGGGCGGGTTGCTCGGCGTGGTCATCCTGGTGGCAATCATGCCGGTGGCCGAGGCAATTGTGCTCGCATTCGGACCGCCGGAATTTTTCGTGCTTGCACTGCTGGGACTGTGCGCAATCGCGGTGTCCACGATGGGCCATACGCTGCGCGGCCTGGTGGTCGCGGGCGTCGGGCTGCTGCTGTCGTACGTCGGCGTGGACGCGGTATCGGGACTGCCGCGATACACGCTGGATTACGAATACCTGCGCGACGGTATTCCGGTCATTCCAGCCCTGATCGGGCTGTTCGCAATTTCCGAAATGATCCATCTGTCGGTCAAGGGCGGGACGGTGGCGGCCGACCGCGAAATGGTCCGGATCACGCGCATCCGCGACGGCATCTTTGCCGTCTTCAAGCAGTACCCGACCCTGCTGCGCGGTTCGGCGATCGGCGCGTTCATCGGCGCGGTTCCGGGACTCGGCGGCACGGTGGCATCGTTTCTCGCCTATTCGGCGACGGTGAGCATGTCGCGCGACAAGCAGAGTTTCGGCAAGGGAAACATCCAGGGTGTCATCGCGCCCGAGAGCGCCAACAACGCCAAGGACGGCGGTGCGCTGATTCCGACGCTCGCGTTCGGAATTCCGGGCAGCGCGGAAATGGGCGTGTTCATGGGCGTGCTGATCATGCACGGCATGGACCCGGGGCCGATGCTGCTTATCGACAGCAAAGAGGTGATCGTTGCGTTGATCCTGGCGCTTTCCGTCGCATGCGTGCTGGCCTCGGTCATCGGCCTGGCCTGCGCCCGATGGCTTGCGCTGATCACGCTGGTTGACGTACGCATTCTCGTGCCGATCGTCGTGGCGACAGCCATGGTCGGTGCCTACGCGCTGCACTCGAGCGTTGAAGATGTCGTCGTGGCGCTGATATTTGGAGTGTTGGGCTACCTGATGACGCGCTTGGAGTACCCCAAGCTGCCGATGGTGATTGCATTGATACTCGGTGAAACGGCCGAGCGCAATCTGGCGCAGGCGCTGGCGATCAGTGACGGCCGCTGGAGTATCTTCATCGAGCGTCCGGTGTCGCTGACCCTGATCGTGTTGACGCTCGCGTTTCTCGCCTTCCCGGTTGTTGTGTCGACCTTGGATCGACGCAGGTCCCGTTGACATGGCACGACGACCCGAATCGATATCGAAATTCATCGCCCCGGGCGTGATTTGCGCCTTCGCGGTGTTGATGCTCGTCTGGACCTACGAGTACCAGCCGGCGATGCGCAGACTGCCGCTGCTGGTCGCGTGGTCGACCATCTTTTTCGCGATCCTCGACGGATTGAGCCGCACCGATTCAAAAATGGGACGGGCGATCAACGGGCTGTTTTCCTGGGGATTCGGCATGCCGGACATCTCCGGCCGAATCTCGCCGTCGCTGCGCACCGAAGTGCGGTCCATTGCGTGGATCGCCGGCTTCGTGGCACTTGTCGCGGCGGCCGGTTTCTACGCCGCGATTCCGATTTATATTCTGCTGGCGACCCGCCTGCAGGCTCGCGCCGGGTGGCTCACATCGGCCGCAGCGGCGCTGGCCGTGCTCGGCGCGGTCTGGGCACTGTTTTCGGGCCTGTTGGACTACCACATCTACAGCGGCTTGCTGTTCCGCTGAGTCGATGATCTGCAGCCCGGCCTGACGGGAGGGCAGCGGCGCACGACCTCGTGGACGCGATGCCGCATGACACCCGAAATCGCGGTTTCGAACCACGCGGCCCATTGTGTCCGGAGCTGTTAGCGCCGGGCGCTGAACTTCTGCACCACCAGGCTGCCGACCATGTCGCCCTCCACGTTGACGGCGGTGCGGAACGTGTCGAGCAGGCGGTCCACGGGCAGCAGGATCGCGATAGCCTCCACCGGCAGCCCGACCGATTGCAGAACGATCAGCATGGTCACCATGCCGGCGCTCGGAATGCCCGGCGCGCCTATCGCCCCGAGCATCGCAGTCAGAAACACGATCATCTGCTGCATGACGTTGAGGTCGATGCCGGCCAGATTGGCGACAAACAATGCGGCCGCGGCTTCGTAGAGCGCGGTCCCGTCCATGTTCATGGTTGCGCCCAGCGGCAGCACGAAACCGCCGACGCTGCGATTGACGTGCAGGTGCTGCTCCGCGCAGCGCATCGTCACCGGAAGTGTGGCCGAACTCGAACTGGTGGCAAATGCCATCACCAGTGCTTCCCGCGCGCCGCGCCAGAAATGCAGCGGCGTCATTCCGGTAACCAGGTACAGGATGAGTGGCAGCACGACCACGCCGTGCAGCAGCGTCGTACCGATGACGACCGCGATGAACTTTGTCATCGTTGCGAGCAGTGCGATGTCCTGAGTCGCGGCCAGTTTCAGCAGCAGCGCCATGATTCCGAGCGGCGCCAATCGCATGATCCAGCCGACGATGAGCAGCGTCAATTCGAGAAGTTCCTGCAGCAGCAGCAGCAGGTTCCTGTAACGTTCTCCGCCCACGACCAGTGCGATTCCAAGAATCAGCGCGAACATCACGACCGACAGCACCTTGCCTTGCGCCAGTGCCGCCACCGGATTCTGGAACAAGCTGTGCAGAAAGTGGGCAAAAAACTCCGACAGCGGCATTTGCCTCGCTTCGAACGCCCGCGTCGCGTCTGCGAACATCGCCAGCTGCATGCCCTCACCCGGTCGGAACAGGTTGGCGGCCGACAACCCCAGCACGACCGCCAGTGCCATCGAAAGTGCGAAGAAGCCAAGCGTCGCCACCCATGTTCGGTGGATCTGATCGTGTGCGCGCAAATTGGCCACGCCCACCGAAATGGACGCGAACACCAGGGGAATCAGGACCATTTTCAGCAGATCGATGAACAGCGTGCCGATCAGACCGGCAACGTATAAGCTCTGTTGCGCGACGCTTGTATCCTTCCCCAGAACAGCCAGCGCGGCGCCCAGCGCGATGCCCAGAATCGCTGCCAGAAGTATTTGCGTATTCAGCGACCGCAGCTGCATTTCCGCCTCCAGTACCGTTACGTACGGCGGACATCTTCGGCAGCGGAACCCGGTTCACGCGGAATTCCTACCCGAAGAGTCGTTGTCAAGTCAAGGGCATACCTCCCCGTATACCCTGGTGCAACCCACCGCAAAATAATGCCTCTTGCAACGGGCCCGATAGCCGCTAGACCAACCCGTCCATCAGCATGACATCGACCGGGTCGCCGGCCTTGACGTTGCCCTGCTCGTGTCCGAGCACGACGAAGCAGTTGGCCTCGGACATCGATCGCAGTATGCCCGAGCCCTGCGCGCCAGTAAGCCGCACGGTCCACTCGCCGTTCCTGTGCTCCAGGATTCCGCGCTGATATTCGGTGCGGCCTGGTCGTTTGCGCAGGTCCATTTGTGCTTTCACCGGGAACAGCGGCGGTTCGGTGTCTGCACGTCCCATCATGAACAACAGCGCGCTGCGCACGAAGTGGTAGAACGTGACCATCACCGCAACCGGGTTGCCGGGCAGTCCGAACAGGTACGCGTTGTTTCCGTCGGCCTGGATGCGTCCGAAGGCCATCGGCCGGCCCGGCCGCATGGCGATTTTCCAGAACACTACTTCACCCAGTTTCGCCATCATCTGTTTGGTGTAGTCGGCTTCACCCACCGACACGCCCCCGGAGGTGATCACTGCGTCGGCAAGCTGCGCGGCTTTCCTGAAGGCGGCTTCCAGCAGCACCGGATCGTCGCGCACCACACCCATGTCGATGATTTCGCATCCAAGCCGCGTAAGCACTCCGTGCAGCGTGTACCGGTTGCTGTCGTAGACCTCGCCGGCTCCCAGTTGCTCGCCCGCCGGGCGACCGCCGTCGTCAATCGAGCGCAGCTCGTCGCCGGTCGAAAAGAACGCCACGCGCAGGCGGCGGCGCACGCTGACTTCGGCGATTCCCAGCGAGGCGATCATTCCGAGTTCCGCGGGGCGGATCAGAGTGCCCGCCCGGAGCGCGGAGCCTCCCTTGCGCAGGTCTTCGCCGGCGAGGCGCCGATTCTGGCCGTGCTCTTGACCGGGCGGTATGGTTATGTGCCCGCCCTCGGCTGCGGTGACTTCCTGAATGACCACCGTGTCGGTGCCTCGGGGCATGACTGCGCCGGTCATGATGCGTACGCACTGGCCTGCGCCGACCTCTGCGTTGAATTCCTTGCCCGCCAGCGCGACGCCGATCTCCAGCAACGCAACCGGCTTGTCCGAGGCAAGATCGGCTGCGCGTACCGCATAGCCGTCCATCGCCGAATTGTCGTGCGCGGGGACGTTGATCGGCGAGACGATGTCCTCGGCGAGCACGCGGTCGAGCGAGGAGCGCAGGGAGAGCGTTTCGACGCCGGAGATGGGCGTGACAAAAGAGCGGATGACCTCTTTCGCGCGCGCCACCGGCAACGCGTCCGGATCGTAGTCGCTGATACAGCTGATGATGTCGGCGAGCGTGCTCATGCCGCGGCTTCGAACGCCTTCAACTCATCGCTGGTGTTGATGTTGGAAAAGGCATGCTCCTGACCGTCGAACGCGACTTCTGCGACCCGCAGCCGGTCGTACCAGGCGCAGACCGTGCGGCCGCCTCCCTCGAGAAAACTCGTGAGCTGAGGCAATAGCGCGGTTCGGGCAAGCGCGAACACCTGATGCGACTGCGAACCGGTCGTCGCCATTGCAAGGTCCGATTGCTGCGCATCCAGCGCGCCGTACAGGCGCTCGGCGAGGTCCAGAGGCAGAAAGGGGGAATCGCAGGGCACCATCAGCACGAAAGGCTGATGCGCAGCCTTCATTCCTGCCTGCAATCCGGCGAGCGGACCCGCGAAGTCGCGGATGTTGTCGCTGACCACCGGATAGCCGAATTCCCGGTAGCTTTCCAGGTTCTGATTCGCGTTGATCAGCAGTTCGCCGACCTGCGGTGCGAAGCGCTCGATGACCCAGGCCACCATCGGCCGCCCGCGCAGCCGCGCGAGGCCCTTGTCCACGCCGCCCATGCGGCGACCTTGGCCGCCGGCAAGCACCAGGCCGGTGATCTCCCGCATCAGGCGACCATCGTGGGTAACTCGGTCTTCACGAACCGGCGCCTGCCGGTGAACAGCAGGTAGTGCCTGTTTACTGCGCGGCCGATCATGGTTATGCCGATGCGGCTTGCAATCTCGTGACCCATCTTGGTGAGGCCGGAGCGCGAGACGAGAAACGGGATTTGCATCTGTGCTGCTTTGATCACCATCTCGGAGGTGAGCCGTCCGGTGGTGTAGAAGACCATGTTCGAGCCGTCCACCTCGTCGAGCCACATCTGGCCGGCGATGGCATCCACCGCGTTGTGCCTGCCGACATCCTCGACGAAATAGACGATCTGCGACCCGCCCTGCGCCGCCGCGGTCGCAAGTGCGCAGCCATGCACTGCGCCGGCCGCCTTGTAGGTCGTTTCGCGGCGCCGCACCGCTTCGAGCAAACCGTAAAGCGCCTCCTCGGTGAGTGAGACGTCTTCGCGCAGCGCGATCGAGTCAATTTCCTCCATCAGGTCGCCGAATACCGTTCCCTGGCCGCATCCGGTGGTTACCGTGCGCTTGCCCATACGCGCGCGCGTCTTCTTATCCATGCGACGCCTACGGGTCGTCACGGCCACGGAATCGGTCTCCCAGTCCACCTGCACCGCAGCGATATCTTCGATGCGCTTTACCAGGCGCTGATTGCGCAGATAGCCGAGCGCGAGCGCTTCGGGCGCCTGGCCCAGGGTCATCAGGGTCACGACTTCTCGCTTGTCCAGGTACAGCGTCAGCGGACGCTCGCCCGCGATCGGCGTGGCCAGGGACTCGCCGCGTTCATTGATCGCCTCGACCTCGAACGTGAGTGGAAGCGAGGCATGGGTGATTTCGGGCCGGCTCACCTGCGCTCCGAATTCGGGTACCGCTTACTGTCCCCGATGCTTCTCCAGTATCGCCGACGGTACACTCGCCTAGCCCCCGATGTAGGACATTTCCACCTTGCGCAACGACGCGGTTTCCGCGGTGCGGATCTCCGAGTAACGGTCCGCGCGCAGGTTCCAGATGGAGCCGATTGCCCCCGCAAGGTCTGCGTCGGAGGCGCCGGCGCGCACCAGCGCCCGCAGGTCGTAGCCCTGAGTTGCGAACAGGCAGGTATAGAGCAACCCGTCGGTAGACAGGCGCACACGCGTGCAGTCACGGCAAAACGCTTGCGTCACCGACGAAATCACGCCGATTTCGCCCTCGCCGTCGCGGTAACGCCAGCGCTGCGCAACTTCTCCCCGGTAATTCGGATCGACCGGCTGCAGCGGAAATTCCGCGTCGATTTTGCTGATCACCTCCGCCGATGGCATGACCGATTCCATGCGCCAGCCGTTGGTTGCGCCCACGTCCATGAACTCGATGAATCGCACGATGTGTCCGCTTCCCTTGAAGTGGCGCGCCATCGGGACAACCGAGTCTTCGTTGACGCCTCGCTTGACGACCACGTTGATCTTGATGGGTCCGAGTCCGGCCGCCGCTGCCGCGTCGATGCCTTCGAGGACTTTCGAAACGGAAAAGTCGACATCGTTCATCGCGCGGAACACCCGGTCGTCGAGCGAATCAAGGCTTACCGTGATTCGCTTCAGGCCCGCGGCCCTGAGCGCGGACGCTTTCTTTGCCAGGATCGAACCATTGGTGGTCAGCGTCAGGTCCAGTCCAGGTATCTGCGCGATCATCGCGATAAGCCGGTCAAGATCCTTTCTCAGCAGCGGTTCCCCACCGGTGAGCCGCACCTTTTCCAGCCCATGGCGCTTGAACGCGCGCACCAGCCGCGTGATTTCCTCGAAACTCAGCAATTCGCTGCGTGCCAGGAATTTGTGGTCCGGCCCGAATACCTCTTTCGGCATGCAGTAGATGCAGCGGAAGTTACACCGGTCGGTCACGGAGACGCGCAGGTCTCGGATTTGCCGGCCCAACCTGTCGCGGATGGTGCCGGGTTCGCCCGATGACCCTGACTGGGGCAGGGCTTTCGCGTTGCGCCCGTCGGCGATGGCGATGATTCGATCGGTCATGCTCTAAATTATGCGCAATTTGACTAATATGGGTACGCGGCAGTAACCCTGTGCCCGTCCAGGAATTCCGGTCCGACTCGCGCTCCGGATTTCACGCGCCACGGCGCGTCGCGCATGATACGACATCGGGCCTTGCGATGAAGTATAGCGTCAATCATGCTGCAGCCCCGACTTTGCGCCACTGCAGCAATGTGGAGATGACGCGACTGCAACGTTCGTGGTTCGACTTCGCAGCGCATGATCGTCGAGTACGCATGTTGAACATGCTCCGCTTGCCAACGCTCGACTATACTGATGCCTCGCCAAACACGATAAGCGCGGTTTGGGCCGCTAAGCTTAGTCAGATCATGCCACGACTGGTTCCCAAGATACGCATTCTGGTGGGCGCTGTTATCGCGATCGGTCCGGGGAAGGCCAATCTGCTGCAGGCTATCGAGGAGCACGGTTCCATCTCCGCGGCAGCCCGCGGAATGGGGATGTCCTATCGGCGCGCGTGGCTGCTGGTGGAGAGCGCGAACAGCGCTTTCAGGTGCCCGCTGGTCGAAACGCTGACCGGTGGAGACGGCGGCGGCGGGGCGCGGCTGACGGATACAGGAAAGGAAGTCCTGCGCCGCTATCGCGCCATGGAAGCCAAAGCGGCGCGCTCGGTGGCGGTCGATCTGCGCGGTTTTTCCAAGCTGCTGCGACGCGCCTCCCGCCGCTGACGCCCGGTTTCTCCTCCGCGGGCGGTACAAACGACAGCCGGACTTTTGCATTAGAATTGCGCAGCGTTATATTCCATAGGATATACCGATGGCGCAGGTGACATCATCGATGCCGGTAGCGGTGCGGCTATCGCTCAGCGGTCTGATCGCGCTGCTCGGCGGGCTGCTTTTGCTTGCGCCCCGCCCGGGGCCCGTGCGTGCCGCCGAGGTACCGGTGGTGGCGGCAGCAGCGGACTTGCAATTCGCGCTTGCCGAGGTCGCCGAGGCGTTTTCCCGTGCGACCAGTCTTAGAGTGAGGCTTGCGCTGGGCTCCTCGGGTAACTTCACGCGCCAGATCATTCAGGGAGCCCCATTCGAGGTTTTCTTCTCCGCCGATGAGGGCTATGTACGCGAGCTCGCCGAGCGTTCGCTGACTGCGGATAACGGTCGCATCTATGCCATCGGCAGACTGGTGTTGTACGCGCCCACGGGTTCCCCGGTGCAGGCCGACCCGGATATGGACGATCTTGCGGCAGCCGTGGCCGATGGCCGTCTGCGCAAGCTCGCCATCGCCAATCCCGATCATGCGCCCTATGGACGCGCGGCCCGCGCCGCGCTGACGCGCAAAGGGCTTTGGGAGAAGCTACAGGGACGCCTTGTGTTCGGCGAGAACATCTCCCAGGCGGCACAGTTTGCGCTCTCCGGCACGGTCGAGGCAGGCGTAATCGCGCAATCGCTGGCAATTTCGGATCGGATGGCGCGCGCGGGCACTTTCGCCGTCCTGCACCCGAGCCTGTATCCGCCGCTGCGGCAGAAGATGGTCCTGTTGCGTGGTGCCGGTCAGACGGCGCGCCGGTTCTACGAATATGTGCAGAGCGAGCCCGCGCGCGCCGCGTTCGAGCGCTATGGGTTCGCCTTGCCAACGAAGGCAGACTAGCCGTGGACTGGATCGCGCTGCGGCTGTCTCTGGAACTTGCCGCGTGGACGGCTGCGGTGTTGCTGCCACTGGGCATGCTGATCGCGCGCGAACTGGCGTGGCGGCCTCGTGCAGGTCGGGCCTGGTTCGAGGCGATGGTCGCGTTGCCGCTGGTGCTGCCGCCGACGGTACTCGGGTACTACCTGCTCAGCATGTTCGGCGGCACCACCTGGATTGGACAGGCGTACCAGGCGCTCGTCGGCCGGCCGCTGGCATTCAGTTTTCAGGGTCTGCTGCTCGCGTCGGTCGTGTTCAACCTTCCTTTCGCGGTGCAGCCGATGCAGCGCGCGTTCGAGGCGATTCCTCGCGATGTGCGCGAAGCGGCATGGGTGAGCGGGCTGTCGCACTGGCGCACGTTCTGGCGGGTCGAATTGCCGCTCGCCTGGACCGGCGTTGTTTCCTCGATGGTGCTCACCGTTGCACACACCGTAGGGGAATTTGGCGTGGTGTTGATGATGGGTGGCAACATTCCGGGACAGACGCGAACGATCTCGATCGCGATCTACGACCGCGTGCAGGCGTTCGATGACCGCGCTGCGGCGCTCATGTCCGCGCTGCTGCTCGGGTTTTCGCTGGTCGCGATCGCCGTTGTCTATGGGCTCTCGGACCGCAGGGCGCGCGCATGAGCGAAGGCCTGTATGCCCGGTTCGAGCAGAGCGGACCGATTCCGCTGGCCACCGAGCTGCGGTGTGCGCCCGGAGAACTGGTTGCGCTCGTCGGTCCGTCGGGCAGCGGCAAGTCGACCATACTGCGTGGCATAGCCGGGCTGTACCGACCGCGTGCCGGTGAGGTGCGCTGCGCGGGTGAGACCTGGTTCGATGGCGTCGTCGATCTGTCCCCGCAGCGGCGACGCTGCGGCCTGGTGTTTCAAAACTATGCGCTGTTTCCACATCTCTCGGCGCTGGCCAACGTGACGCTGGCCGCCGGGCATGTGCCGCCGGGCGAGCGCGATACGCGCGGTCGGGAGTTGCTGGAGCTGGCGAACCTGGCCGGGCTGGAGGCGCGGCGGCCTGCGCAGCTCTCGGGCGGGCAGCAGCAGCGCGTGGCGCTCGCGAGGGCGCTTGCGCGCGATCCGCAGGTGCTGCTGCTCGATGAACCGTTCGCTGCCGTGGACCGCGTCACCCGGCGCAAGTTGCAGCGCGAACTCGCGTTGCTGCGCAAGCGCGTGCGCATCCCGATCGTTCTGGTCACGCATGACCTGGACGAAGCGCGCGTGCTCGGAGACAGCATGAGCATCCTGCATCATGGCCATACGCTGCAATGCGGGTCTCCGGTGGAGGTCATGACGCGACCGGCGAGCGCCGAGGTCGCGCGGCTGCTCGATCTGGGCAACCTGTTCGAGGGCGTGGTGCGGGAACACCGAGCCGAACGGAATCGCACGCTCATCGGCTGGGGCGACTACCAGCTCGAAGCGGTGCATGCACCACGCTTGAAACCGGGCGATCCGGTGAACTGGGTCATCGCCCCCGAATATGTCGTCCTGCACCGCCGCGACCGGCCGTCGCAGGGCGAGCGGGAGAATCCGGTATCCGGAGTGGTCCAGGACTGCGTTTCACTCGGCGAAACCACCAGCGTAAGCATCCGCATCGGTGGCCGGATCGGTGAGCAGCTTGCGATGAACATCGCCACGCATCACGCACGGCGCAACAAACTGGCCCCCGGCGAGTCGATCACAGTGACGCTGCTCGGCGAAGGCATACACCTCATGCCCTGGGGCGGGCGGCACGCGCCGCCTGCAACCGATTCAGCGTGAGGCCGCGCCCTTCAGAGCAGTCACGCGCGCGAGCTTTCCCGCCTCGGCCAGTTCGTAACCGACGAGGCCGGACGTTGCAGCGCGGAATGCCGCGCTCGCCATGAGCTTGCGAAGCGCGACGACAGGCTTGGTCTTGAGCCGCGCAAGGCGGCACGCGAGCAGGTATTCCTCCGATGCGATCGGGATGAAGCCCAGCCCGTGTCGCGTTGCCGCAGCCTCGATGCCGAAGGCGACATCGGCCATGCCACTGGCGACGGTCGCCGCGACCGCCGAGTGGGTATATTCCACCACGGCGTAACCGCGAATCTGCTGCGGCCGCACGCCGGCGCCGCGCAGCAACCCGTCGAGCAGTACGCGCGTGCCGGAGCCCTCCTGCCGGTTTACGAAGCGGACGCTGGCACGAACCAGATCCGACAGGGTTCGAATCCGCTTCGGATTGCCGGGCTTGACCATCAGGCCCTGTGTGCGGGTCGCAAAGCGCAGGATCGCGTCCCGGCGCGGGTCCAGCCAGTGACGCAGGTCGAGATCGGGCCGGCCGGGCGTCAGATGGAATCCCGCCAGATCGCATTCGTCACGGGCATGGGCCGCGAGGCTTTCGCTGCTCCCGCGAACCTGGAGATCGACGGCGAGGTTGCGCTCGATCGCCAGATCGCGCAACTGCAGCAGCGCCAGATCATGGCTTGCGACGATGCGCAACGCCGGCACGGCCCGGCCGAACGAGGTTCCCAGATCGCGTTCGAGTTCGGCGCACAGGCGGCTCAGTACCGGCTCGAGCCGGTGCCGGACGCGCAACTCCGCGTCGAGCAGCTTTTCGCCCAGCGGTGAGAGTGAGGCGCCGCGGCCCCGTTCGAGAATGACGACCTTGCCCGCGAACAGCCCTTCCCAGCGGCTGAGCGTTCCCCAGGCGTGCCGGTACGAGACGCGTGCGGATTTTGCAGCGCCGGCGACCGAACCGGTGGCGCGGATCCCGGCCAGCAATTGCATCAGCAGCCGGTCGCCGCCGTTTCCGGCGCCCGGGGGGGCAAGCCAACTCATTTCGAAGCGGATCGACGACATATGCACATCCTAACATATTGAGCCCACGTCCTCCTCTGGGATAATTCGCAACTCTCCAGGAAATATATGCGTACTTGCACATATAACCGATCGACTCGCGGGCTCCGGGCGGGATGGGCACGATAGGGCCCGCTGTGTCGCAGGCGGCGGTGATGATCGCCGGACTCGACCCGCAGTTGGTTCGGATCGTCGCGCTCAGCCTCGGCGTGAGCCTCTCGGCGGTGCTGATCGCCACGCTCGTCGGGATGCCCATCGGCGCAAGCATTGCCGTGGCGCGTTTCCCGGGCCGGCAGGCCACGATCGTCCTGCTCAATGCGCTGCTCGGCCTGCCCGCGGTCGGTGTCGGGCTGCTCGTCTACCTGCTGCTCTCGCGCGCCGGGCCGCTGGGCGAGTTCGGGATACTGTTCACTCCGGCGGCCATGGTCGTGGCTCAGGCCATCCTGGTGGCACCGATCATCGCGGCGTTTTCGCGCCAGGCGGTCGAGGATGCGTGGCGGGAGTACCGCGAGCAGCTCGACTCGCTGGGGGCCGGACCCTTTCAGGCAGCATTGACGCTGCTCTGGGACTGCCGGTTTTCACTGCTGACCACGGTGCTTGCCGGCTTTGGGCGCGCAGTGGCCGAGGTCGGCACGGTGATGATCGTCGGCGGAAACATCGACGGGGTTACCCGCGTGATGACCACCGCGATCGCACTCGAAACCAGCAAGGGCGACCTGCCGCTTGCACTGGGTCTGGGCATCATTCTGATGGGCCTGGTGCTGGCGCTGAATGCGACTGCGCACGCGGTCACCGAGTTTGCCAAGCGGCACTATGGATGAGGCATCGATGAGGGCGCCGACATCGCTGCTGCCGTTACGCCTCGAAAACGTGCGCTTCGAGGCCGGCGGCCGCCGCATCATCGACGGCATATCGCTTGAAATAGGGCACGGCGGGCGTACCGTGATCCTCGGTCCGAACGGTGCCGGCAAGAGCGTGCTGTTGCGCCTGTGTCACGGGCTGCTGGCGCCGAGCGCCGGGCGTGTGACCTGGAATTTGCAGCAGCCGTCCAACGGCCGGCACCGGCAGGCCATGGTGTTTCAGCGACCGGTCATGCTGCGGCGATCGGCATTGGCGAACGTCGCGTACGGGCTGAAGCTTGCGGGCATCGGGGCGCGCGAGGACCATGCACGGGCGTCGAAGGCGCTTGCGGCCGTGGGGCTTGAACACCTGGCGGGGCGCTCCGCGCGCGTGCTCTCCGGAGGCGAGCAGCAGCGCGTGGCGCTCGCGCGCGCGTGGGCGCTGGAGCCGGAAGTGCTGTTCCTAGACGAGCCGACGGCGAATCTCGATCCCGCTGCGACGCGTGAGGTCGAAGCGGCGATCGCGGCGATCGGCGACGCAGGGACCAAGATCATCATGGTGACCCACGACCTCGGTGAAGCGAAGCGGCTGGCCGACGAGATCATTTTCATTCACGAGGGCCGAGTGCTGGAACGAGCCGGGGCGGAACGGTTCTTCTCCGCTCCGACTTCGCGCGAGGCAGCCGTCTTCATTAATGGAGAACTGCTATGAATGCCATTCGACGTCTGCTGATCTGTTCGGTGCTGCTTGCCGCATGCGGTGCCGGGATGCCGAGCGCCGCGCAAGAGGAATTCATCGTGGTCGCATCGACGACTTCAACGCAGAATTCGGGTCTGTTCGGCTACATGCTGCCGAAATTCACCGCCAAGACCGGAATCCAGGTGCGGGTGGTCGCGCAGGGCACCGGGCAGGCGCTCGCCACCGGACGGCGGGGCGACGCAGACGTCGTGTTCGTGCACGACGAGCTTGCCGAAGCCAAGTTCATCAAAGGAGGATTTGGTGTCGGGCGCAAGGACGTGATGTACAACGACTTCGTTCTGATCGGACCGAAGGGCGACCCGGCGCAGGTGGCCGGCGGCAAGGACATCGTCGCGGCGCTTAAGAAGGTGCACGCCGTGAAGGCGCCGTTCGTCTCGCGTGGCGACAAGAGCGGTACCAACGCCGCCGAACTGCGGCTGTGGAAGGTCGCGGGCATCGATCCGGTGACCGGCCGCGGCGCGTGGTACCGCGAGACCGGTTCCGGAATGGGGCCTTCGCTCAATACAGCTTCAGCCATGGACGCCTACATATTTTCGGACCGTGGCACCTGGCTCAACTTCAAGAACCGGGGCGACTTGACGGTCCTCGTCGAGGGCGACGGGCGCTTGTTCAACCAGTATGGCGTGATGCTCGTCAACCCGGCAAAGCATCCGCACGTGAAAAGAGATCTCGGGCAGGCATTCATCGACTGGCTGGTGTCCGATGAAGGCCAGAAGACCATCGCCTCCTACAAAGTCGGCGGCGAGCCGCTGTTCTTTCCCAACGCCAACGGCGGCTGAACCGGACTCGACGGCCCGACCAGGCCGTCGTGTGTCCCCGATGCCCTGTACGGCGTGGACGACGGCCAAGTGTCCTTCGGGCGTCTATCGCGCTATCGTACGGGGATTCCGCTAGGTCGTACCGGTTCCGTCGTGCCGGAGCCATAGCGCTGTCATGATACCCGTGAAGCGTCCCGCGTTCGGCCGTTGCGCGACTGGTAGAATGCACAGCTTCGCATTTGGAACCGTCCTGAAGCCACGCTCTGGCCCGTCGCCATGAGAACCGGCCGCGCAGGGGGGCCGATCTCTCGCTGGGAAACGATGAAGGTATTTGGATTTGCAGGATGGTCGGGCAGCGGCAAGACCACGCTGATCGAACAGCTCATACCGCGGTTTGTGGGCCGGGGCCTGTCCGTATCGGTGATCAAGCACGCACATCACGAGTTCGACGTAGACCGGCCCGGCAAGGATTCATACCGTCATCGGCACGCCGGATGTACCGAGGTGCTGGTGACGTCGGACCTGCGCTGGGCGCTGATGCACGAAATGCGCGGTGCTCCGGAGCAGTCGCTCGAGCAGCATCTTGCACGCATGACGCCGGTCGACCTGTTGCTGGTTGAAGGCTGGAAATGGCAACCAATGCCGAAGTTAGAGGTCTATCGTGAAGCGAATGGAAAGCCGCTGTTGCACCCCGATGATGCGCATATCGTTGCCATCGCGAGCGACGTGGACCTGCCGACCAGGCTGCCGCGCTTTGCGATCGACGACCACGAGCGCATTGTCGCGTTCGTGCTTGAATCGGTGGGGTTGAAGAAATGAACCAGGGAATTCTTTCGGTCGACGAAGCGCTCACGCAGTTGCTCGACGGTGCGCAATCGCTCGTCGAGATCGAGAACGTCGCCACGCTGGCGGCTACGGGCAGGGTGCTCGCGAAGCCCCAGCATTCGAACATCGACGTGCCGCCGCTGGACAACACCGCGATGGACGGCTATGCGGTTCGAGCCGCCGAGTGCGCGCGCGGCGAGACGCGCCTCGCCGTTTCGCAGCGAATTCCGGCGGGAAGCATTCCCGGGCCGCTGGTCACAGGTACCGCGGCGCGGATCTTTACTGGAGCCCCGATCCCTCCCGGGGCCGACGCTGTGGTCATGCAGGAGATGTGCTCGTCCGAGGACGATCACGTCGTCATTCGACACAAGCCGAAACCCGGCGACTGGATACGCCGCGTCGGAGAGGATATCCGCGCCGGCGGCCGGATACTGGAGGCGGGTGTGAAGCTGCGGCCTCAGGACGCGGGCATTGCCGCGTCGGTCGGCATCGCGACGCTGCCGGTGGTCCGGCGCCTAAAGATCGCGGTGTTCTTCACCGGCAATGAACTGGTGATGCCCGGCGACCCGCTGCCGCGGGGGGCGATATACAACTCCAATCGCTTCACCATCACGGGCATGTTGCAGCAGTTGGGCTGCGAGGTGAGCGATTTCGGCATCGTGCCCGACAGCCTCGAGGCAACCCGCGACACGCTGCGGCGCGCGGCGGCGGCGAACGACTTGGTCGTTACCAGCGGCGGCGTGTCGGTCGGCGACGAGGACCACGTGAAACCGGCCGTGGAGGCCGAAGGGCAGCTGCAGATGTGGAAGATCGCCGTCAAACCCGGTAAGCCGCTGGCGTTCGGGCGCATCGGTCCGAAGGCGCCGCCGGGACGACCCGGCAGCGCCGCGTTCATCGGTCTGCCGGGCAACCCGGTTTCGGTATTCGTCACGCTCGCCATACTGGTGCGGCCGTTCATACTGCGAATGCAGGGCGTGGCGCAGGTCGAGCCGACGGCCTGCTCGGTGCGCGCCGATTTCGACTGGGCGAAGCCGGACGCGAGAAGGGAATTTCTGCGTGTAAAATCGAATGCTGAGGGCGGGCTCGACCTGTTCGCGAATCAGAGTTCCGGCGTGCTCACGTCGGCGGCCTGGGCCGACGGGCTCGTCGACAACCCGCCGAAGCAGGCGATCAGGCGCGGCGACATGGTGCGGTTTCTGCCCTTTTCCGAATTGCTTCATTGAGGGCGCGATGAAGGTTCTGTATTTTGCGAAGCTGCGCGATGACCTCGGATGCGCCGAGGAGACCATCGCGCTGCCGCCGGAGGTCACAACGGTTGCCGGCTTGCGCGCACATCTGATGGCGCGAGGCAGTGTCTGGCAGCAGGCCCTGGCGCCGGGAAGCGAACTGGGTGTGGCGGTCAATCAGGACATGGCGCGGCCCGATACGCCGGTTGCGCCGGAGGACGAGGTGGCGTTCTTCCCGCCGGTAACGGGAGGCTGAGTCCTTATATGGCGGTGCGCGTACAGAGTGAAGATTTCGATGCCGGAGCCGAGATCGCGCGCCTGCGACAGGGCGACCCGAAGGTAGGGGCGGTCGCCGCTTTCATCGGCGTTGCGCGCGACGTGAACGATGGCGCTGCCGTGGCCACCCTGTCGCTCGAATACTATCCGGGCATGACTGAAAAGGCGCTCGAAGGCATCGTCGCCGAGGCGCGATCGCGCTGGCGGCTGATCGACGTACTGGTTGTTCATCGCGTCGGGGAACTGAAACCGACCGACCAGATCGTGCTCGTCGCCGTGACCAGCGAGCACCGCGGCGATGCCTTCGCGGCGTGCGAATTCCTCATGGACTATCTCAAGACGCGCGCGCCCTTCTGGAAGAAGGAGGCGACGACCGGGGGCGAACGCTGGGTCGAGGCGCGCGGCAGCGATGACCGGGCCGCGTCCCGCTGGAATTCGGACGGTAGCGGCGAGCGCAACGCTGAAGGGCAGAACACCGCACCGGAGCAGACGCGCAAGACCCATGTCGGCTAGCGCCTTCGCCGCGGTAGGCGTTGGCGCAGCCTTCGGCGCGTGGCTGCGCTGGGCCCTCGGGAGCGCATTGAACCCGGTGTTTCCGACGCTGCCGCTCGGCACCCTGGCGGCCAATCTTCTCGGCGGTTACCTGATCGGGCTCGCGGTCGCCTTCTTTACCGCGAATACGAGCATACCGCCTGAGATCCGGCTGCTTACCATCACCGGGTTTCTGGGCGGTCTGACCACGTTTTCCACGTTTTCCGCCGAAGCGGTCACGCTGCTCATGAGAGCACAATACGGATGGGGGATGGCGTTGGTTCTGGGCCATCTCGCCGGCTCGATGATCATGACGCTGCTTGGCATCATGACGTTCAATTGGATGAAAGGCTGATGGCCGGCACCATACTGCGGTTCTTCATGCAAGAGGCGGAGCGCCGGCGAGGCGAACTGTTATTTGAATGGCTGCTTGAGGAAGCCAAGCGCCTGGGAGTCCCCGGCGGGTCGGCGTTTCGAGCCGTCGCCGGATACGGCCGGAACGGGGTGCTGCACGAACAGACCTTCTTCGAACTTGCGGGGCAACTGCCAGTCGAGGTAGTGTTCGTCACCAGCGCCGAACATGCCGATCGACTCCTTGAACGTCTTTCGGAGCAGGGAGTCGTTCTTTTTTTTGCGCGGTCGGAAGCGCAGTTCGGCGTAACCGGCGCGGGGAAAGTGCAGGGGGGAGGGGACCTGTAGAGGTCCCCGGGCCGCGCCGCTCGCAAAGTCCAGCTAGGAGGAGGAGGAGGGCTGGGGCGATTCGAGCGGCGCGGCCGGGGATCAGACGCGCGTCGTGCGCTAGCGGCTGCCGCAGTCGGTCCAGTTGATCAGATTGCGTCGATTCATGTCGCGCATGCGCTGCTCGAGTTCCGCGTGATCGCAGGACCCGGCAAGATAAGCCTCGACCCTGCGGTAATGCGCTTCCCGCGATTTTGCATCGATCCAGAGAAAGATCGAGCGAACGGCATTCCACGCTGACCGGAGGGTGATCTTCAGACCCTCGCGTTCGGCCGTAGCGAGGTCGGGGAGGTTGTTGAATGAAGGTGCGGGTACCGGGCGCCCAATGCGCTCCCTTACCGAGGCGTTGCTGCGATGCAACGCATGGATGACGCGATGCCCGTCCTGGAATACTGTGCTGTAACTCATGAGCCGCTCCTGTTCGACTTTGGCGAGGCGTTTGAGTCGCCCCGTACGGATACCGTTATACGGGCGGGAAAATTAAAACTCAAATATTAAAAACAAAAGGTTAATATCCGTTTTGGTTATCGTCTAAATAACCTGTTGCTGCGACGCAATATTTTTTCTCGGGGGCCGTTATACTGTCGTCAGCGATGAACGTGACGGCAGCGGATTTGAGGCGGAATTTCGCGTCAGCGTTTCGCCGGCCGCGCGCCTTCGCACCGCACTGCCTTGAGTTCGATGTCGCAGCGGCGGCGGCGCAACCCGTGCGTGGTGGCGGGTCCGACTAATAAGAATTGGCGTGCGTCCCGGGCACCGGAGCGCACCGGGAGGCGGCAGATGATCTTCCGCCGCATGATTGGGAACATATGGAGCTCTATCAACTGAAAACGTTTGCGGCAGTGGCCGAGACGGGACACCTGACCCGAGCGGCAGACCGCCTGCATATCAGTCAGCCGGCAGTCAGCGCACAGATCAAGGCGCTGGAGGAAACGCTGGATGTGCGACTGTTCGAGCGCGGGCCCGGCGGCATGACATTGACCGGCGCAGGCGCACGCTTGCTGGAGCAGGCGTCGAAAGTGCTCGCGGCTGCCGAAGAAATGAGGAACGTCGCCAAATCGCTGAAGGGAGAAATCGCCGGCAGGCTGCGCATCGGGACCATCGGTGCTCCGGAGTTCATACGGCTGGGCGAGTTTTCCAGCCGCGCGGTGGAACGATTTCCGATGCTGGAGCTGGAATTTCACGCCGAAGTATCCGGCGCCGCGCTGGAAGCGGTCCGCGACGGCACATTCGACGCGAGCTTCTACGTCGGCGATCTGGTGCATCCGAATGTCGGCGGTGTGAGACTGCGCCAGATGACGTTTCGCGTGGTCGGACCGGCCGCGTGGGCGAGTCGGGTCCAGCACGCCGATTGGCCGGCCCTGGCGGCGATGCCATGGATACTGATGCCCCAGATCAGCACCCATAGCCAGTTGGCGCGGACGCTGTTCCGCGAGCATGGCGTCGAACCGATCAACGTCATCGAAGCTGATCAGGAATCGCTGATCGCGAACCTCGTCGTTTCGGGGGTGGGCATATCGCTGCTGCCAGATCCGCTCGTGCTGGACATGCAGAGCGCGGGTCGCGTGTGCATTTCCGAAAAGACCGTTACACCGGCGACGCTCTGGTTCATCTATCTGCGCGAGCGCGCGAACGACCCGCTGATCAAGGGCGTCGTCGAGGTGATCCGGGCGCTGTGGAATAACGGTTCCAACCCGGTCTAGCGGGCTCGTCAAGGGTTCGCGGAGCGGGCCCGGAGATCCCGGAACAAATCATCGCTCAGTGCGGTTCATCGATCTCGGCCGCCGACGCGCTGAATCCTTCGGTCAGTGCAAGTGCCACGGCGAGCAGCACAGGACCGAGGAAAATACCGACAAAACCGAATGCGATCGCGCCGCCGAACACGCCCAGCGCAATCAGCAGGATCGGCAGACTGGCCGAACGGCTTATCAGCATCGGCTTGAGGAAGTTGTCCACGCTGCTGATCGCGAGCAGTCCCCAGGCGACCATGAACACCGCCCACCCCGTCGCGCCCTGGTCGTACAGCCAGAGAGCCGCGCCCCCCCACACCAGAGGCGGCCCGATCGGGATCATCGATAGAAAGAACGTTGCGGCGGCCAGCAACATCGGCACCGGAACGCCCGCGATAAGAAAGCCGAGCAACGCCACCAGCGCCTGGGCCGCGGCCGTGCCCACGATGCCGATCATGACGCCATTGACTGTGTTCTGCGTGAGCACCAGCATCTGCTCGCCCAGATCGCCGCCGAGCTTCTGGCTGAGCACGCGCAGCCGCGCGGCGAGCGTATTCCCGTCTCGATAAAGGAAGAATGCGACGAACAGCACCAATACGAGTTGCAGAAAGCCTTCTCCCGCAAGCGCGCCGGCGACGAGCAGGAACCGGCGAGTCGGATCGTATACCTGGCGCAGCAGCTGATAGAGTTCTTCGCGGCTATCGATAAGGCTTTGCCAGTAGGCATGAATCTGATCGCCGAACAGCGGTATGCTCCGTATCCACTCCGGCGGCGCGGTCTGAGCCCGTTCGATGAGCACACGAATGTTGGCGATCAGGGTGGGTGTGATCTCGGTCAAGCTCGCCGCGAGCAGCGCGGTCGGCAGCACCACCACCAGCGTCAGAAGCAGCGTCATCAGCAGCGCCGCAAGCCAGGCCCGATACTTCAGACGCGCGAGCAGCCAAGTGTACAACGGCCAGGACGTGATGCAGACGACCCCGGCGAAAAGTATCGCCGCGACGAACGGCTGCAGGATCAGCGCGCAGCCGATCGCCAGCAATGCAACCAATGCGATTCGGGCGAGCCGTCGGTTGTCCATTTGGCGGGGTTCAGACTCAACTCAACTGAGCAAGCGGCACGAGGCGCAAATCCGCTGCGCGGTCCGCTGCAGATCGGCGCGCCAAGGCCGCAGCGCGATTCTACCGCAGCACCCGCGCAGTCGCGCCGGTGGCTTCTCTCGGGGGGCTGCCACGTCTTGAAAAGCCCGAAAACAACCCCAGCTAGGTTCCAGCGATCCCGCATCAAGTGCCCAGCCCTAAAACCTGACACCCAACGGATACACGCCCATGCGTATGGACAAGCTGACCACCAAGTTCCAGCAGGCCTTTGCCGACGCGCAGAGCCTCGCCGTCGGCCACGACCACCAGTTCATCGAACCGGTGCACCTGCTGCTCGCCTTGTTGCAACAGAGCGACGGTGGAACCGGGTCGCTGCTCGCGCGCGCCGGCGTCAACGTGCAGCGGCTGCGCGAGACGTGCATCAAATCCGTCGAACGCCTGCCCAAGGTGGAAGGCCATGGCGGGGAAGTGCAGATATCACGCGATCTGGCCAACCTGCTCAATCTGACCGACCGCGAGGCGCAGAAGAAGGGCGACCAGTACGTCGCATCGGAACTGTTCCTGCTCGCGCTGGCAAACGCCGACGGTAAAAATGCGGGCGAGGCGGGAAGCCTCCTCAAGGCTGCCGGCGGTACGCGCGCGGCGATAGAACAGGCGATCAACGCGGTGCGCGGCGGCGAGTCCGTCGCGAATCCCGAGGCCGAAGGGCAGCGCGAAGCGCTGAAGAAATACACGCTGGATCTCACGCAAAGAGCGCGCGCCGGAAAGCTCGATCCGGTGATCGGGCGCGATGATGAAATCCGCCGCGTCATCCAGATCCTGCAGCGGCGCACGAAGAACAACCCGGTGCTGATCGGCGAACCAGGGGTGGGCAAGACGGCCATCGTCGAAGGGCTCGCGCAGCGCATCGTCAACGGCGAAGTGCCCGAAACGCTCAAGGGCAAGCGCGTGCTGTCGCTCGACATGGCGTCAATGCTCGCCGGGGCCAAGTATCGCGGCGAGTTCGAGGAGCGGCTAAAATCGGTGCTGAAGGAACTCGCGCATGATCAGGGCGGCACCATCGTTTTCATCGACGAGATGCACACCATGGTGGGCGCCGGCAAGGCCGAGGGCGCAATCGACGCCGGCAACATGCTCAAGCCCGCTCTCGCACGGGGCGAGCTGCACTGCGTCGGCGCGACCACGCTCGACGAATACCGCAAGCATATCGAGCGCGACGCGGCCCTCGAGCGCCGTTTCCAGAAAGTGCTGGTCGACGAGCCCAGCGTCGAGGCGAGCATCGCCATCCTGCGCGGTCTGCAGGAGAAGTACGAAGTGCATCACGGCGTGGACATCACCGATCCGGCGATCGTGGCGGCGGCCGAACTCTCGCACCGCTACATCACCGACCGCTTTCTGCCCGACAAGGCCATCGACCTGATCGACGAAGCGGCGGCGCGCATCAAGATGGAGATCGATTCCAAGCCCGAGTCGATGGACCGGCTTGACCGGCGGCTCATCCAGCTCAAGATCGAGCGCGAAGCCGTGAGAAAAGAGAAGGACGAAGCTTCGAAGAAGCGCCTGTCGCTGATAGAGGAGGAAATCGGCAAGCTCGAGCACGACATCGCGGATCTCGAGGAAATCTGGAAGATCGAGAAGTCGCAGGTTGCCGGCTCGCAGAGCGTGAAGGAGCAAATCGAAAAGCTCAAACTTGAAATGGAAGCCGCGACGAGGAAGGGCGACTGGCAGAAGGTCTCCGAGATTCAATACGGCCGGCTTCCGCAGCTCGACGCGCAATTGAAGCAGACCGACAAGGCTTCCACAGGCGGCGGCAGGCCCAAGCTGCTGCGTACCCAGGTCGGCGCCGAAGAAATCGCCGAGGTGGTGTCGCGCGCGACCGGCATTCCGGTGTCGAAAATGATGCAGGGCGAGCGCGACAAGCTGATCGCCATGGAAGCGAGGCTGCACGAGCGCGTCGTCGGGCAGGACGAGGCGGTGCGGCTGGTGGCCGACGCCATCCGGCGCTCGCGCGCGGGCCTGTCGGATCCGAATCGCCCCTACGGCTCTTTCCTGTTTCTCGGCCCCACGGGTGTGGGCAAGACCGAGTTGTGCAAGGCGCTCGCGGGCTTCCTGTTCGATGCGGAGGACCACATGATCCGCATCGACATGTCCGAGTTCATGGAGAAGCATTCGGTGGCGCGGCTGATCGGCGCGCCGCCCGGCTATGTCGGTTACGAAGAGGGCGGCACGCTGACCGAAGCCATACGCCGCAAGCCCTACAGCGTGATCCTGCTCGACGAAATCGAGAAGGCGCATCCGGACGTGTTCAACGTGCTGCTGCAGGTGCTGGACGACGGCCGCATGACCGACGGCCAGGGCCGCACGGTGGATTTCAAGAATACCGTGGTGGTGATGACCTCGAACCTCGGATCGCAGATGATCCAGGGCATGGCGGGCGACGACCCGAGCATGATCAAGATGGCGGTCATGGCCGAGGTGAAGACGCAGTTCCGGCCCGAGTTCGTCAACCGCATCGACGAAATCGTCGTGTTCCACGCGCTGGACGAAGCGAACATTCGCGATATCGCGCGCATCCAATTGCGGTACCTTGAGCAGCGGCTCGCGCGCCTGGAAATGAAGATCGAGGTCGCCGACGACGCGCTCGCCGAACTGGCCAACGCGGGATTCGATCCCGTGTACGGGGCGCGACCGCTCAAGCGAGCGATCCAACAGCGCATCGAAAATCCGCTCGCCAAGCAGATTCTCGAGGGCCGTTTCGCTGCGAAGGACACCATCCGCGTCGAGTACCGGGCGGGCGACTTCCGCTTCGAGCGCGCCGCGTCGAAGCCGGAGGCCACGGTAGAGCAGGCTACGCGCTGCGTTTCCTGACGGTGCGGCGATTCGCTGCCGGCGGGCAAAGCGCTCGGTGTCTGAAACAGCCGACCAGGTGGTCGTTCACCATACCGACGGCTTGCATGAACGCGTAACAGATGGTCGAGCCGACGAAGCGAAATCCACGTGCTTTCAGGTCCGCGCTGATGGCGTCGGATCGGGGCGTGCGGCTCGGCACCTGACGCATGCTTCGGCGCCGGTTTACGACCGGCGCGCCATCGACGAAACGCCAGATATAAGCGTCGAAGGAGCCGAATTCCCGTTGCGCGTCGAGAAAGGCGCGCGCGTTGTCGATGGCTGATTCGATCTTGAGCCGGTTGCGCACGATTCCCGCGTCGGCGAGCAGGCGCCGCACGTCGTGCTCGCCGAAGCGTGCCACCATCGACGGGTCGAAATCCGCGAACGCGCGGCGGTAGTTCCGGCGTTTGTTCAATATGGTGGACCAGGACAGCCCCGCCTGCGCACCCTCCAGAATCAGGAATTCCAGCAGCACGCGATCGTCGTGCACC
>Ga0155953_1043_pt1 | contig 63026 bp, 50 predicted proteins | sample RifCSPlowO2_02_FD_107607 | JGI IMG/M metagenome (GOLD analysis project Ga0155953, IMG submission 107607) | Betaproteobacteria bacterium RIFCSPLOWO2_02_FULL_63_19
GTCTCCGTGAGTGCCGCCAATGCACAGCAGTCCGTCCTGAACGTGTATTCGTCGCGGCACTACCAGACCGACGAGGCGCTGTACAGCGGCTTCACGCGCCAGACAGGCATCAAGATCAATCTGATCGAAGCCGGCGAAGACGCACTGATCGAACGATTACGCAACGAAGGAGCACGCAGTCCGGCCGACGTTCTGGTCACCGTCGACGCCGGGAGGCTCTGGCGCGCGCAGCAATTCGGCCTCTTCCAGCCAGTACGGTCGAAGCTGCTTGAGGCCAGAATCCCGGCACAGTTCCGTGAGCCGACCGGTCTGTGGTTCGGCTACTCGATGCGTGCGCGAGTGCTCGCTTACAACAAGGACAAGGTCAAGTCTGAAGAGTTGCCCAGCTACGAAGCCCTTGCGGCGCCGCATTGGAAGGGACGGATCTGTGTTCGCTCGTCCACGAACATCTACAATCTGTCGCTGCTCGGCGCGCTGATCGACCGGCTTGGCGAGGCCGGCGCTGAGAAATGGGCGCGCGCCGTGCGCGGCAATTTCGCTCGCGACCCGAAAGGCGGCGACACCGACCAGCTGAAAGCCGTCGCCGTCGGCCAGTGCGACGTGGCGATCAGCAACCACTACTACTATGCACGGCTCGCGCGCTCGACGAAGGCCGAGGACCGGGCCATCGCGGCACGGCTGGGTATCGCCCTGCCCGGACAGGCGGGCCGTGGTACACACATCAACATTTCCGGCGCTGGCGTCGCCAGGCACGCACCGCACCGCGAGGCCGCGATCCGCTTTCTCGAGTACCTGGCCAGCGACGAGGCGCAGCGCTATTTCGCCGACGGCAACAACGAGTGGCCAGTGGTCGAATCGGTGAGCGTTGACAACCCCGTGCTGAAGAGCTTCGGCGCGTTCAAGCGCGACAGCGTCAACGTCGCGGTGCTCGGCCGCAACCAGCCGCTCGCGCAGAAGATCTTCGATCGCGTCGGCTGGAAGTAGCCGCGCCGGACCGCCGCCGACGCGGAGATTCAGGCACGCACCGGCCGCATCAGGCGGCGTGAGACGAACAGCACCGGCAGCAGGCCGACGAATACGATCACGAGCGACGGCACCGCCGCTTCCGCGAGCCGCTCGTCCTTCGCCAGATGATACGCCTCGATCGCCAGCGTATTGAAGTTAAACGGCCGCAGCGCGAACGTCGCGGGCAGTTCCTTCATGACGTCGACGAAGACAAGCAGCGCCGCTGTGGCAAGACTCGAGGCGAGCAGCGGCGCATGCACGCGAGCAAGCGTGCGCGCCGGCGAATGCCCGAGCGAGCGTGCCGCGTCCTCCATGCTGCGCGTGATATTGCCGAGCCCGGCCTCGACGGTCTGCAGCGCCACCGCGAGCACGCGCACCAGGTAAGCGTAGACCAGCGCCGCGACCGTGCCGGTCAGCAGCAGCCCCGCACGCTCGCCGCTCAAGCGTTCGAAGACGTTCGCGAGGGCATTATCGAGCTGCCCGAGCGGCACGAGCACGCCGACGGCGATCACTGCACCGGGAATCGCGTAGCCGAGCGTCGAGAACCGGTTGGCGATGCTCACCGCGCGTGCGCCGCTCAGTCGCGCCCCGTACGCCATCAGCACGGCGAGCAGCACCGCGAGCAGTGCGGTCAGGCCGGCAATCGTGAAACTGTTGCCGACGAGGGCAACGAGGCGCGCGCCCCAGCGCGCCTCGGCATCGGCGACAGCGAGATTTGCGAGAATCGCCGCCGGCAGCAGGAAACCGAAGGCGACCGGTGCGGCGCAGGCGAGACACGCCAGCGCAGCGGGTACCCCGCGCAGCGGCTGCGGCGGTGCCGGCGCCCGCGCCGAGGTGGCGTGGTAGGCGGCGCGCCCGCGGCTGATGCGCTCGATCGCCAGAACGATCACGACGAAGCCGAGCAGGCAGCTCGACAACTGCCGCGCAGCGACGTTGTCGCCCATCGACAGCCAGGCCTTGAAGATTCCGGTCGTGAACACCTCGAGCGCGAAATACGATACCGTGCCGAAGTCGGCGAGCGTCTCCATCAGCGCAAGCGTCGTACCCGCGGCAATCGCCGGGCGCGCGAGCGGCACGGCGACGCGCAGGAACGCGCCCCAGGGACCGAGCCCGGCGAGCCGCCCAACCTCGATCGCGCTGCGCGACAAGTCGAGAAACGCTGTGCGCGCAATCAGGTAGACATAGGGGTAGAGCGCGAACGAGAGCATCGCCGCCGCCCCCCACAGCGAACGGATCTCCGGAAACCAGTATTCGCGGGCCTGCCAGCCGGTCAGCGCACGCAGCGCCGTCTGCACCGGTCCGGTAAACTGCAGCCAGTCGGTATATGCGTAGGCCATCACGTAGGCCGGCATCGCCAGCGGCAGCATCAGCGCCCACTCGATCACGCCGCGCCCCGGAAAACGGTAGGCCGTCACCAGCCACGCGCTCAGCACGCCGATCGAGACGACGCCCCAGCTGACGCCGGCGAGCAGCAGCAGCGTGTTCCATACGTAACGCGGCAACGAGGTCTGCAGCAGGTGCTGCCAGGTATCCCCGGCGCCAGCGCCGATACTGGATACGACGGCGAGGATCGGCAGCCCGATCAGCGCGGCGGCCGCGAGCGACAGCCAGCCGAGCGCGCCCAGGCGCGGCAGCTGGCGGCGATACGGCAGAGGAGATGCGCGCGCGTCCAATTCACTCCTTCCAGCGGGGATTCCGCGGCTCTTCGCGTCGGGGTTGCGCAGTACCGACAATGATAACGACTCTCATTGCGCTGCGCGCACCCTTATAATCGGACCATGCCACCCGCGCTCTTGCTCGATGTCAGCGATCTCAGCCAATCCTACGGCGAAATTCCCGTCGTGCACGGCCTGAGCTTTTCGCTGTCCCTCGGCACCATCGGCTGTCTGCTCGGGCCGAGCGGCTGCGGCAAGACGACGGTACTTCGCTGTATCGCCGGCTTCGAGGCGATTCGTGAAGGCAGCATCCGCATTGCCGGCTGCGAAGTGTCGGTACCGGGACGCAGCGTGCCACCGGAAGCGCGCCGCATCGGCATGGTGTTCCAGGATTACGCGCTGTTTCCGCACCTCACGGTCGCCGACAACATCGCCTTCGGCCTGCATGGCCTTGCGCACCGCGAACGCGGCGCGCGCGTCGCCGAGCTCGCCGAACTCGTGCGCCTGGACGCCGAACTCCAGAAATACCCGCACGAGATTTCCGGCGGCCAGCAACAGCGCGTCGCGCTGGCGCGGGCGCTCGCGCCGCGCCCTGAACTGCTGCTGCTCGACGAGCCGTTCTCGAACCTCGATGTCGAACTGCGCGAGCAGCTCTCACTCGAGCTGCGCGACATCCTCAAGGCATCGGGTACGACGGCGATCCTCGTCACGCACGACCAGCACGAGGCCTTCGCGATGGCCGACGAGATCGGCGTGCTGCACGAGGGCCGCATCCAGCAGTGGGACAGCCCGTACAACCTGTATCACCGTCCGGTGAACCGCTTCGTCGCCGACTTCGTCGGCCAGGGCGTGTTCCTGCCCGCCAAGGTGCTCAATTCGCAGCGCGTCGAGATCGAACTCGGCGTACTCGAGTGCGACATCCCCGCCTTGTGCGCGCGCGGCTGCGACGATTGCGGCCGCGGCTGCCGCGCCGAAGTGCTGCTGCGGCCCGACGACATCGTGCACGACGACGCCTCGCTCAAGCGCGCCGAGGTGGTGCACAAGGCCTTCCGCGGCGCCGAGATCCTCTACACGCTGCGGCTTGTCAGCGGCCGCCGAGTGCTCGCGCTCGTGCCGAGCCACCACAATCACGCGCTCGGCGAGCGGATCGGCATCCGCCTCGACGTCGATCACGTCGTCGCGTTCGCGCCCGAGGCGGCATCTGTGGCGCGCTGAGCCGCGGCAGGCGGACCGACGGCCCCGGCATCGCGAATTCCATCGAGCGAGAGGCGCACGCTATTTACGGCCAGGCTCGCTCCAAGTGCCCACAACCGCAGTGCGTAATGCAGCAAGACTGACATAATCCATGTTGCGCAAAGCGATTGGGCGAGTTCACGCGCGCAATTGCAGCACTCCAGCGGGCTGATGAGGCTTGGTAGCCGAATCGACTCGCTTATCACTCTTCCTTCCTTCTTGCCTCGGCGTTAAAGACGAATGGGGGGCTGCTTTCCATTCTTGCCAGTGGCGGCGCCGGCTCGAAAGTGTGAATTTGCGCTTTCGATAAGCGAACGCTCAAACCGGGAAAGGAGATTTTCTCGTTGGCGAGACGCAAACGTCCGGCAAATGGAGCGGACCTATGCGGGTCGCGTCCCGTGACGTAGTGGACTGAGAAGACAATCGTGTCAAAGCGTTCGCGTGATTCAAGGCGCGGTCGGTTGAGTGTTTCGGGCTCGCGTCGTCATGTTCGCAATTCTCAGCTAGCGATACACGCGATCGAATCTCCGGTACTGAATCGCTTCTGCTACGTGAGCAGCATTGATGCAATCTGTTCCCGCAAGATCCGCAATCGTGCGCGCCACCTTGAGAATGCGGTGATATCCGCGCGCCGAGAGACGCAGGGCGCCGATCGCCTGCTTCAATAATGTCGCGCCTGTCTCGTCGGGTGTGCAAAGCCTTTCGATTTCGCGCGTCGTGAGTTCCCCGTTGGCCTTCTCCTGTCTTTTCAACGCACGCTCATATGCTTCGGCTACACGCGCTCGGACCTTTGCGCTTGATTCACCTTGTGCGGCGCGCTGCAGTTCCTCCGGCGGCACGGCAGGCACCTCGATCTGAATGTCGATGCGATCGAGCAACGGGCCCGAGATCTTGCCGCGGTAGCGCGCGATCTGGTCCGGCGTGCACCGGCACCTTCCGTTGGAGTGCCCCAGATAGCCGCAGTTGCAGGGGTTCATCGCTGCGACGAGTTGGAATCGCGCCGGAAATTCCGCCTGGCGTGCTGCGCGCGAAATGGAAATTCGCCCGGATTCGAGCGGCTCGCGCAGCGTTTCCAGAACCCGGCGTCCGAACTCGGGGAGTTCGTCCAGGAACAGCACGCCGTTGTGCGCGAGCGAAATCTCGCCCGGCCTCGGATTGCCGCCGCCGCCCACCAGCGCGATGCTCGAGGCCGAATGGTGGGGGGCGCGATAAGGCCGGCGCTTCCAGTGACCGATTCGAAACCCGGCGCTGCCCAGGGACTGTATCGCGGCCGATTCAAGTGCCTCCGCATCGCCCATCTCGGGCAACAGCCCGGGAAAGCGCGCGGCGAGCATCGATTTCCCCGTGCCGGGCGGGCCCATCATCAGCACGCTGTGGCGGCCGGCTGCCGCGACTTCCAGAGCCCGCTTGACCTGCGCTTGCCCTTTGACTTCGCTGAGGTCTGGATAGTCGGCGACCGTGTCGCAGAGCATCCGCGTCGGTGATTGCAAGCAGCCATCCCCGGCTAAGTGGGCACACACCTCAAGCAGAGATCCGGCGCACAGGATGGGCACGCCACCAGCGAGGGCGCCCTCGGCTGCGCTTTGACTCGGAAGTACAAACGAGCGCCCGGATTTCGCCGACCCCAAGACCATGGAAAGCGCCCCGCGAACGGGCCGCAATTCCCCCGATAGCGAAAGTTCACCGGCAAACTCATAGGCGTCCAAGCCAGTCGCTGAAATTTGTTTCGAGGCCGCGAGAATGCCCAGCGCGATCGGCAGGTCGAAGCGCCCGCCTTCCTTAGGCAGTTCGGCGGGGGCGAGGTTGACCGTGAGCCTGCGGGCCGGAAATTCGTAACGGCAGTTGACCAACGCCGCACGCACGCGGTCGCGGCTCTCCTTCACCTCGGCTTCAGGCAGCCCGACGATGGTAAATGCGGGCAACCCATTGGCAAGATGGACTTCGACCGTGACTGGTAAAGCATGCATGCCGGCGAGAGCGCGGCTGTGCAGAACTGCAAGGGACATGTGCGGGGCGCTTTGCCTTCGGGACCAAGGACAAGACCACCAACGCGCTCTGCGGGGCCTTGGTTGACGGATCCAGCAGCCACCGACCAAGCTCGTCAGCTTGTGCTACTACCCCCCCGATTCGGGCTTCTTTTCGAGCTCGGCGATCCGCGCTTCCAACGCAATCAACTTCTCGCGCGTGCGCGCAAGGACCTTAACCTGAACGTCAAACTCTTCGCGCGTCACCAGATCGAGCCGCGAAAACGCACCGGACAGCATGCCGCGCAGATTCTTTTCGATGTCCTTGGCCGGACTCTTGGCAATTACTTCGCTTATACGTGCGCTGATGTCGTCGAATATGCGATTCGTTGGCATAGAGCTACCTTTTGTCATCAGTCTATCACAGGTGTCAGCACCACTTCCGACGACCGACGACCACGCCAACAACGCACAGCACACAAAGTTCAGCAACACCGGCGCGTACGGCGCCTTCATCTGCAAGCTGTTCACCATCAAGTACAGGCAGACCCTTTCCTGATTTCTTCGGCGGCGGCAGCGATACGTTCGGCGGCGCCAGAAAGAATTCTGTCAGCGGAGACGCGACGCTTTGCGCCTGCGCAAGGGAGTTCCTCACTGCCTAGAAGATTCACTCGCCAAGCTCGTCGACCAACCGCCAATCGCTCATCGCCTGCCTGCTGGCCGCGCACAAACTGGCAAGCAGCACATGCCCCAGGCTTTGCGCACCAATTCCGGGCATCTCGTGCATTTCGTGCCCCGTCCAAGTGCCTTGGTTACTCACGTCGTTTCGACGAGATAAATAACTAATTGTATTTGAATAAAAAAACAGTTGGCATGCGATGTGCTTAAGGGTAAGTGCGTTTTTTACTTTTACGGAGAGCAACATGCAAAAAACCCTCTTGGCCGTTGCGGTGGCGAGCGCTTTATGGACCCCACTGGTCGCAACGGCAGCCGATTCGCCGTTCAGCGCCAACGTTTCGATCGCATCCCAGTACATCTATCGAGGCATCGCCCAGTCCGGCGCCAAACCGGCTATACAGGGTGGGTTCGACTACGCCAGCCCAAACGGCGTCTACATCGGGACCTGGGCGTCGAGCATCAGCTGGCTGCAGGACACCGGCGCGGCCTCGAGCGCGGGCATGGAGTGGGACTTCTACGGCGGCTACAAAGGCACCGTCTCCGGCGATCTCGGGTTCGACGTCGGCGTGCTGCGCTACTACTACCCGCTGCGGAACCTCACTACCGGTTACCTTAGTCCCGACACGACGGAGCTCTACGGGGCTCTCAGCTACAAATGGCTCATCGTGAAGTACTCGCGCACCGTCGGCACCGCGCTCTTCGGCTGGGCAGACACCTCCGGCGGCAAGACCACCGGCAGTGGCTACCTCGATATTTCTGGCAGCTTCGACCTCGGCAGCGGCTGGGGGATCAGCGCGCACGCCGGCCACCAGACCGTGAAAGGGTTCAGCCCCGCGAGCTACAGCGACTGGAGGCTCGGGGTGACCAAGGACGTCGGTTTCGCCACCGTCGGCCTGACCGCGAGCGGCACCAACGCCAAGGACAGCTGCAGCGCTGGGGAAGCCTATTGCTTCGGTCCGGCGGGAGGCCAGTACTCGGCGGGCAAAGGTGTCATCGTCCTTTCTTTAAGCAAATCGTTCTAGATACGCCGAGCGGGCGGCACGCCGCTCCGGCGAGGGAGCCAATATGAAATTCGTGACTGCAATTATCAAGCCGTTCAAGCTCGACGAGGTACGCGAAGCCCTTTCGGCGGTCGGTGTCTCTGGAATCACCGTCACCGAAGTCAAGGGGTTCGGTCGTCAGAAAGGACACACCGAGCTTTACCGGGGTGCCGAGTACGTCGTCGATTTCCTGCCCAAGGTCAAGATCGAAGCGGCGATCAAAGACGAGGCCCTGGACCAGGTGATCGAGGCGATCGAAAAGTCTGCCAACACCGGAAAGATCGGTGACGGCAAGATTTTCGTCTTCGATTTGCAACAAGTTGTGCGCATTCGAACCGGCGAGACCGGTTCGAACGCAATCTAAGGAGTCCGGCGATGAAGAAACTACTCGCACTGCTCGTCCTATTCGGCGCCTTCGCCCTTCCTGGAGTCACGCCGGCCCAGGAGCAAAGCGCTTCTTCGGCCACGCTATTGGCGCAGGCCACTGAAGCGAGCCCTGCCGCTGCGCCTGCGGCTCCGGCACCAGCCGCGGCGAAGCCAAAACTGGATTCCGGAGACACCGCGTGGATGCTAATTTCCACGGTCCTCGTAATCATGATGATCGTACCGGGCCTGGCACTGTTCTACGGCGGCATGGTGCGCACGAAGAACGTGCTTTCCATACTCATGCAGGTCTTTGTGGGATTCGCCATGGTATCCGTGCTCTGGGCGATACTCGGCTACACGTTTGCCTTTGGCGCCGGCAACAGCTTCATAGGCGGTTTTGGCAAAGCGTTTCTTTCCGGTGTTGCGGCGGACTCCTTGCAGGGCACGATTCCCGAGTATGTGTTCATCTGCTTCCAGTTGACCTTCGCGGCGATAACTCCCGCGCTGATCGTGGGTGCCTTCGCCGAGCGCATGAAATTTTCGGCGGTCTTGTGGTTTCTCGGTCTCTGGTTGCTCGCGGTCTACGCGCCAATCGCCCATATGGTCTGGGGGGGCGGCTGGATCGGCGCTATGGGCGCAATCGACTTCGCCGGTGGAACCGTTGTCCATATAAACGCCGGCATCGCCGGACTGGTCGCCGCCCTCGTGCTGGGCAAGCGCAATGGCTTCGGACGGATCGCGATGCCACCGCACAATCTGACCTTCACGATGATTGGCGCCTCGCTGCTGTGGGTGGGTTGGTTCGGCTTCAATGCGGGCAGCGCCGTGGCCGCCAACGGTGGTGCCGGCGTGGCGATGATCAACACGCAATTGGCAACGGCCGCGGCCGTGCTGGGCTGGATGTTCGCCGAGTGGATCGCCAAAGGAAAACCGAGTTTGCTGGGTGCCGCATCCGGCGCGGTGGCAGGATTGGTGGCTATCACTCCGGCCTGCGGTAATGTCGGCCCGATGGGTGCGATCGTCCTGGGTGCGATCGCTGGCGTGCTGTGCTTCTGGGCGGCGGTCTACCTGAAGAAAACGTTCGGCTACGACGATTCGCTGGATGTATTTGGCGTGCACTGCGTCGGCGGAATAGTTGGCGCGCTGCTGGTCGGGATCCTGTCTTCCCCGACGTTTGGTGGTCAAGGTTTCGGCGGCGAGAATAAGACCATCGCCGACCAGTTCATCGTGCAGATCGAAGCCGTCCTGTTTACTCTCGTCTACACAGGTATCGTGTCGTTCATCCTGCTGAAGATCGTCGACATGATTATTGGATTGCGAGTAGCCGACGAAGTCGAGGCCGAAGGGCTGGACTTGGCGGAGCACGGCGAAAGCGCGTACAACGCCTGATTCTCACATGCGCATCAGTTTGTCAGCGTATTGATTCGACGGGCGCCCTAGGGGCGCCCGTTTTCTTGCCGGCTCCATCCTGTGTCGGCGCGAACCATCGATTTCGTCCCCCGCCGATCCGACCGCCGGCCCGGACCACTTCCTCAGGCGGGCGACCGCAGCCTTGCAAGGAGTGCTACCAACTGTTCACGTTCGGCGTCGGTCATCCCTGACATCATTCGACGCTCGTGCGCGACGATTCGGCGCCTGACGCGGCCCAGCAGAAGCTTGCCGGACGATGTGAGCGATAGCCCGTTGGTGCGCCGGTCCTTGCCGCGGCGGCGTTCAACCAGACCGCGGCGCTCGAGCCCGTCCAAAACCGGCACCAGTGTCGAACGATCCAATCCCACTGCCTCGGCAAGCCTCGACTGCGTAATACCCGGGTTGCTGTTGACCAGTACCAGCACGCCCACTCGTCCCGGCGAGATGCCCAGATCGCCGACAGTACGTTCGAAATCGCGAAACACGGCAAGCTGTGCCAACCGCAGCTGGTAGCCAATCAGATCCGGAAGAATGCCATGATCGAGCTTTGTTTCCGTTCGAGGACGTTGGGCCATTCGTTTGACATCACAATTGTTTGGTGATCGTCCCATTGCGCTGCTAATTTAGCACGCTGAAACGAATGCGCACGGAGAACCCCGGCACGGCTCGACCGCGCGTGTCCGTCGAGCTTCGCGTCGGCGCTCGGACCAGTTGATCCCGCCTCTAGACCCCCTGTTTTGCGATGATGACCCTCGCATCGACGGCGATGCAACCGTCGTCGGTCGGTAGGCAAGGGTTGAGGTCAACTTGCTCAATCTCCGGATGTTCGTCGAACAGCAGTCCCAGGGAAACGACAGCGTCTGCAATTGCCTCGACGTTCATCTTCTTCCTGCCCCGCGCGCCCGCGATCAAGGCCGACGGCAGAGTCCCGAGAATCAGCTCTTTTGCCTCTTCCCGCCCCAGCGGTGCAAGCCGGAACCCCACGCGTTTGAGCACCTCAACGTAGATCCCTCCAAGACCGGCCATGATGCACGGTCCGAACAGCTTGTCCCTGATGCCGCCCAGTACCAGTTCGGTCGTACTCGGCATCATTCTTTGCACCAAGACAGTGGGCTTTTCGATCTGCGTGGCCGCATTCTTCACGTTCCGGACCAGCTGCGAATAGGATTGTTCGAGGATGCCGTCTGTGTTCACGCCCAACATAACCCCGCCGATATCGGTCTTGTGCAGAATCGCGGCAGACACGACCTTGAGCACAACCGGGTAGCCGATTTCACGCGCAGCGCCCAACGCAGCCTCGACGGAATCCACAAGCCGATAGGGCGGGACCTGAATGCCGTACTGTCTGCACACATCATAGGCCTCGGGCTCGAGCAGACTCACGCGTCCCGCACTCGCTGCGGCGCGAATCAGCTCGGAAGCCGATCCTGTTGTCGTTCGGACCGCGCCTCTTCCCTTCGCTTCCGTTTTCGACGACTCCGCCGCGGCACGCCGATTGGCCGCAAAGGCCGACAGGTTTCCGGCAACCCTCGCAACCGCGTCCGGAAAAGCAAACGTCGGCAAGCTTGCTTCCTCGAGCCTCTGCCGCAGCTCGTCGGCGAACCCGCCGAACGTCACCACATTGAGCAGCGGCTTCTTTGTTCCCTGCTGCGATTCATAAGCGATGGAAATTTCCTGCGCCAGCAGTTTCTGATCCAAGAACGCGCTTGGTGCCAAGATCTGGATGACCGCATCGACGTTCTTGTCTTGGAAAAGCAGCTTGAGCACCTGGTTGTGCAAATTCTCGTAATGAGCAGCCGTCAGATCGATGTAGCCTGGGGGATGGCCTATATTGGCAGCGGGAGAAAGTATGCCTTTCAGGGCCTTGTGGGTTTCTGCGGACAGTTCCGTCATTTTCAGGCTCGGAATCGTCGATATTTCATCGATGCAGAGCGTCCCGGGTCCGCCCATGTGCGTGAGCACACAGACGCGATTACCTTCGGGAACTGGCTGTTTCGCGAAAGCCCTCAGCGTCTCGTAGAATTCCGACACGCTCGCCGCCCGGATCAGCCCCGATTGCCGGCAAGCGCCGTCGTAGATCGCGTCGGCGCCGGCTACGGCGCCGGTGTGAGACAGCGCGGCGGCGGTTCCCATTTCGCTGCGACCGCTCTTCAAGATCACAACGGGTTTTACCGCAGCAACTTCCTCCGCTGCCTGAAAAAACGCCCTTGGCTGCTTAAGGCCCTCCAGATAAATGCCAATGACCCGCGTTGAATCGTCGTTTTTCAGAAACACCAGCAGTTCGGCCATTTGGACGTCCGCCATGTTTCCAATGGAGACAAACTTGTTCAGCCCGACCTGGCCCGTGGTTCCCGACCCGAACAGGAATGAATTGCCGAATGCACCGCTCTGAGTGAGCACGCTGATGCCGCCGCTAGGATACGTTCCAATATCAAAATTGGTGTTGAACCCGCTCACCGTATCCATGACGCCCAGACAGTTCGGGCCGACTAGACGTATCTCCGCCGATTTCAACGTCCCGATCAGGTCCTTCTCGCGCTGCGCAGCCTCGCTGGTATTGAGTTCTCCAAAACCGGCGGACATGCATACGACCGCCATAACATCGTCAAACTGCGATTTTCTCTGCTTCAGCTCTCGTGCCGCCTGCAGCGTCAATTCCGCAGAAACGAGCAGCACGGCCAGTTCGACCGGGTCCGGGATGTCGAGCACGCTCTTGAAGCAGGGCAGCCCGAGAATCGACTCCTCACGCGGATTGATTGGATATATCTTCCCTTTGTAGCCCATGGAAATCATGTTTCGTAAAGCGGTATTGCCGGGCTTTTTCGGATCCGACGACGCGCCGATTACCGCCACGCTCTTTGGGCGAAAGAACGCGCCTAATGCTGAAACGTCCTGCATGAGTTCCCTCCGAAATCCTGGTCCCGTGTCGCTCGCAACCGCCGGATGAATATGGTGCGGTGCGGCAGAATGGTAACTATACCGATCCGAGCTTGCTTGCGTATCCGCCGAAAGTCACAAAATCGTCAACGGAATCACGGAGGGGAAGTGGCGCATGAAGGCTAGCGGCATCTCGTCGCACGGGACACGCCACTGGAGAGCGAATGCTGGTGGCTCGGAAACGATTTCAGTCGTTGCCGGCACTCGTGCGAGAATATCGAGGCTTTGCGTGGACGCCCGCCGGTAAGCCGTGCGTCATCGCACTAACGATGCCGGCACCATCCGCATGAATTGGTTGTTGCCCCAAGAGAAAGAGTCTTTCCTTCATGTCCGATATCTACAACGCCGCCGAGATCGTTCTTGACCAAGCGGTACGGCTAAAAGACAAGATTGCTCTGATCCACTCCGGCGGGACGATGAGCTACGGCGAGTTCATGTCGCTGGTCAACCGCTCCGCAAACGCGTTTTCCGCGCTTGGCATCGGTCGAGGCGATCGCGTCGGACTCATGCTCAAGGACTCACCGCTTTACTGCGCGGCGTTCTTGGGACTGGTCAAGGCGGGGGCCGTGGCTATCCCTCTCAATCCGCGTCTGCCTGTCGCCAACTATGTTTCCATATTCACCGCTGCCAGTCTTTCGCTGGTAGTCGCTGAGCGCGAACACGCAGCGATGCTTTCCGAAGCGCAGCATCTGAACGCGACGCGCATGCTCGCGTCCTTTGGCGATGGCGAGACCCTGGAGCGGCTCGTTGTCGACGCGCCTGAGGGCTTCACCGCAGCGCCGACGCACAGGAACGACCCGGCGTTCTGGCTCTTTTCATCGGGTACGACAGGCAGTCCGAAAGGGATCATTCACAGCCATGCCAGTTGCGCAGACGGGGGGAAGCTCCTGCGCGAGGTGATTGGGGCGGATGAGCATGCGGTGGTGCTTCATACGTCCAAACTGTTCTTTACCTATTCCCTTGACAACGCGTTTCTCGGCCCCATCAACATCGGCGCCGCAACGGTGCTTAACGAGTCGTGGCCCGAGCCGGAGCAGATTGTCGAGCAGGCAGCAAAATACCGACCAAGCGTGGTCTTCAGCGTGCCGACCTTCTACCGCCGCTTGCTCAATCTCGGCGCAGAAAGCTTGGCTCCGCTCCGTAAAGTGACTCATTTTTATAGCGCCGGCGAGCGACTGCCGGACGCGATCGCGCTTGCTTGGCGGGAGGCGGTCGGACGGGAAATTCATTCCTGCTATGGAATGTCCGAGTCCCACACCAACGCACTTGCCTGTTTTCCGGGCCGACAGCCACTCGGCGCCACGGGATTGCCCTTGCCCGGGGTGGAGGTTCGCCTTCTTGACACGGCGGGCCAAGCGGTTGGAACCGGCGAGCCAGGGGTAATGTGGATCAGGCACCCGTCCTTGGCTCTCGGGTACGACAACCCGCAGACCAGCGCGAAAGCGTTCAGCGACGGCTGGTTTTGCACAGGCGACTTGTTTATTCGTAATGGCGAAGGCTATTACTACCATCAGGGGCGTGCCGACGAATTGCTGCGCATTGCGGGACAATGGGTCAAACCCGCCGAAGTTGAGGAGGTAGTACTCGCCGATGCAAGGTTGCGTGAAGCGGCCTGCGTCGTAGTTCCGGACAAGGACGGTTTTGATCGACTGGCGCTATTTGTCGTTGGCGCAGATCCCGGAGAGGCCAAAGCAATAGCCGAAGCCCGCTGCGAAAATGGCCTTCCACAGTACAGCCGGCCAAAGTGGATCTCCGAAGTGGGCGAACTTCCGCGAACACCGACGGGGAAGATACAACGTTTCAGGCTGCGCGAACTACTGCTTGGTCAGATTTCCAAGTAACTCGGTTTATCCAAGGCTACGCCGGGTCAGGCCAGTGGCCGGCAATATGTCTCGCGTGTCAAGAAGGCCAATACCATCGCAAGCCCTAGCCCGGCGAACATCAGCCTGAATCCGCCGCGATCCATTTTTCTTTTCAGTGATACGCAGGTTCGCATTCGCACGCGGCGTTTCGTCGCCGTTGCGCGTGCCCATTGGAAAAATTTCATACGCTGTAGAGCAACGACCATAGCGGCGCCATTTTCCAACACCGCGGTATCGGCGGCGAAGAAATTGCCCTATCCGGCCGAATTCACTTCAAGTTCGTCTACAATGTAGCCCTTCACGCGCAAGCCGCGCGTTTCGCGCCTAATTTTTGAGCGTCAGCTTGCGAGCGCGGCCGACAGAGGGTTGGTTGCAGGACACTCGGCGTGCCAGCGAGACAACCTGTTTCGCTGGCGCAAGCCAGACGGTTCTTTTGTTCACAGCCTATGAGACCTGATCGCACCCAGGAATTCCATGCCCTTCTTGCACACCGCATCCTGCTGCTCGATGGGGCGATGGGCACGATGATCCAGGGGCATGGACTCTCGGAGAAAGACTTCCGCGGCACGCGTTTTGCCGACTCCAGCTACGACCAGAAAGGCAACAACGATCTGCTTACGCTGACTCAACCGGACATCATCCGCGAAATCCACGCCAGCTATCTCGCTGCCGGCGCAGATATTGTCGAAACCAACACCTTCAACTCCAACGCGCTTTCCCAGGCCGACTACGGTCTTGCCGACCTCGCCTACGAACTGAATTCAGCCGCCACGCGCCTTGCGCGCGCAGCAGCAGCCGACTGCTTGCGGCGCCACCCCGAGCACCCGCGTTTCGTCGCCGGGGTGCTGGGGCCGACTGGCAAGACCGCGTCGATTTCCCCCGACGTCAACGATCCGGGATTTCGCAACATCACTTTCGACGGATTGGTTGCGGCCTACGCTGATGCAGCGCGAGGCTTGCTCGATGGGGGTGCGGACCTGTTACTCATTGAAACGGTTTTCGATACACTGAACGCCAAGGCTGCAATTTTCGCGATCGAGGTGTTGTTCGAGCAGCGCGGCCGGCGCCTTCCGGTAATGATATCGGGCACCATCACCGACGCCTCGGGGCGTACGCTGAGCGGGCAAACTACCGAGGCATTCTGGAACTCGGTGCGCCACGCCCGGCCTTTGTCGATCGGGCTCAACTGCGCGCTGGGCGCCAAGCTTATGCGCCCCTACATCGAGGAACTCTCGGGCGTCTCGGACACCTACGTGAGTGCGCATCCCAACGCGGGTCTTCCCAACCCTTTATCGGACACCGGCTATGACGAGACGCCGGAACACACCGCTTCGCTGATGCGTGACTTCGCTCAGTCGGGTTTCGTGAATATCGTCGGCGGTTGCTGCGGAACGACACCCGAACATATCCGCGCGATCGCCGACGCTGTCAACGGCGTAGCGCCACGCCGTGTCCCCCGCATCAAAAGAAAGCTTCGCCTATCCGGATTGGAACCGCTCAATGTCGGAGATGATTCGCTCTTCGTCAACGTGGGCGAACGCACCAATGTCACGGGGTCGAAAGCCTTCGCGCGGCTAATTCTTGCCGGCGATTACGCCGCCGCGCTGTCGGTGGCGCGGCAGCAGGTGGACAACGGTGCGCAGATGATCGACGTCAACATGGATGAGGCCATGCTTGACTCGCCCACGGCCATGGCGCGCTTTCTCAACCTGGTTGCCGCCGAGCCCGATATTTCGCGTGTCCCGATCATGATCGACTCCTCGAATTGGTCGGTTATCGAGGCCGGCCTTAAGTGCGTGCAGGGAAGGTGCGTCGTGAACTCTATCTCGCTCAAGGAAGGCGAGGAGCAGTTCGTGCGCCAGGGTCGGCTTGCGCGTCGTTATGGCGCCGCAGTCATCGTCATGGCGTTCGATGAGCACGGGCAGGCCGACACCCTGCAGCGGCGCACGGATATCTGCACCCGTTGCTACCGGATTCTCACCGAGCAAGTTGAATTCGCTCCTGAGGACATCATCTTCGATCCCAACATATTCGCCATTGCGACAGGGATCGAGGAACACGCCAATTATGGGCACGACTTCATCGAGGCAACCCGTTGGATACGCGCTAATCTGCCCCACGTGAGGGTGTCCGGAGGCGTATCGAACATCTCATTTTCCTTTCGGGGAAACGACGCAGTACGTGAGGCGATTCATACAGTGTTTCTCTTCCACGCCGTTCGTGCCGGCCTCTCCATGGGAATCGTCAACGCCGGGCAGTTGGGCGTCTATGAGGATATCCCGCCGGAGCTCCGCGAACGCGTCGAGGACGCGGTCATGAATCGTCGTCCCGATGCGGGCGAGCGGCTGGTGGAGCTGGCCACCAGAGTGAAAGGGGCCGAGCGGGAGCGCGTTGAGGAGGTGGTCTGGCGCAAAGAACCGGTGGATGCGCGCCTTGCTCACGCGCTTGTGCAGGGAATCGCGACCTGGGTCGTCGAAGACACTGAGGAGGCGCGGAAAAAGGCCAAGCACGCCATTGACGTAATCGAAGGGCCGCTCATGGAAGGCATGAATATTGTCGGCGACCTGTTCGGCAGCGGAAAGATGTTCCTGCCTCAAGTAGTGAAATCCGCCCGTGTCATGAAGCAAGCAGTAGCGCATCTGGTTCCCTTCATCGAGGCCGAAAAAGCCAGATCCGGCGACCTGCGACCGCGTGGAAAGGTCGTGGTCGCAACGGTAAAGGGAGACGTGCACGATATCGGCAAGAACATCGTCGCCGTGGTACTTCAGTGCAACAATTTCGAGGTAATTAATCTCGGCGTCATGGTGCCCGCGCAGAAGATACTCGAAGTTGCACGACGGGAGAACGCCGACATTGTTGGCCTGTCCGGCCTCATCACGCCATCGCTGGAAGAAATGGCCCACGTTGCGCGCGAAATGCAGCGCGAAGGATTCAGCATCCCGCTGCTGATAGGCGGCGCGACGACTTCACGGGTTCACACGGCGGTGAAGATCGCCCCGAATTACACCGGTGCCACGGTCTACGTACCCGATGCGTCACGAGCCGTCGGCGTGTGCCAGAACCTGCTGTCGATGGAGGGGCGCGACGACTACACAAACTCGATACGCGCCGATTATGATCGGATCCGCGCTCGGCACCACGGAAAAGGTGGGCAGGCGCTCACCCCACTCGCTCGAGCTCGGGCCAATGCCTTGCGCACCGACTGGAAAGTATGTGTCCCGTTGGCTCCCAAGTGTCCCGGGCGCAAGGTCTTCCGCAATTACGATCTGGCTGAGATCGCGCGTTATATCGACTGGTCGCCTTTCTTTCGGACCTGGGATCTCGTAGGCGCGTACCCCAAGATTCTGCAAGACGCGAACGTCGGCAAGGTGGCGCGCAGTCTGCTTGCCGATGCCCATGCGATGCTTGATCAGCTGATCGAGCAGAAGTGGCTCACCGCAAACGCAGTGATTGCGCTGCTGCCCGCGGTCTCCGTGGGCGACGACATTGAGATCTATTCTGATGACTCGCGCTTGACGCCTGCCATGGTATGGCACAACCTGCGCCAGCAGACCGACAAACCGAGCGATCGCGCCAATCTCTGCCTCTCCGACTTCGTGGCGCCGCGGGACTCGGGCGTTCGCGACTACCTCGGCGCTTTTGCGGTGACCGCAGGCATCGGCCTCGACGGACGGGTGCACGAATTCGAAGCGAAGCACGACGACTATCACGCAATCATGCTCAAAGCGCTCGCCGACCGCCTCGCCGAAGCCCTCGCCGAGCTTATGCACTTGCGTGTGCGTCGCGAATTCTGGGGCTACGCGGCCGACGAGAACCTGTCCATCGACGAACTGACAGCGGAAAAATACCGTGGCATCCGTCCCGCGCCGGGCTATCCCGCCTGTCCCGACCATACGGTCAAGGATCCTCTGTTCAAGCTCCTCGGCGCTGGGGACATCGGCCTGTCGCTGACCGAGTCTTTCGCGATGGTTCCGGCCTCAAGCGTGAGCGGCTTCTATCTCGCGCATCCGCAGGCGCGGTATTTCGCCGTCGGCAAAATAGCGGAGGACCAAGCTGAGGATTATGCGCGCCGCAAGGGCAACGAACTGGTTGCCACCGAACGCTGGCTCGCACCGGTACTCGCGTACGAGCGCTGACTCCGACGAGGTCGTTCGCGGAGCCGGGATAACTCCCTGTTCCGCGCCGATAACGGCATTGTGTCGAAACCGGCGTCCGTCCCGGCTGTGATGAAATCGAGCATGGGCGTCTCGACGCACAAATGGTTTAGGAGCGCCAGAAGCCAGGAGTGAACACCACGAGCAGCGAAAACAACTCCAGACGGCCCAACAATAGAGCGAACGTACAGATCCACGTCTGAAAATCGTTGAGCACGGCGAATGTTGCTGCGGGGCCGACTTGACCGAGTCCGGGACCCATGTTGTTGAGGCACGCAATGATGGCCGTAGATGCGGTAATAATGTCCAACCCGGAGGCCGCGAGCAACATGGTCATGGCTTTCTATTCCTCGCGTTTACCGGTCGGTATGCCAAGCGTCCTCAGTTTGCGATAAAGGTGTGTTCGCTCCAGCCCGCATTTTTCCGCGACACGGGCGATCGAACCGTGCTCAAGTGCGAGGTGGTGCTCGAAGTAGGCTCGCTCAAAGGCGTCGCGGGCTTCGCGCAGCGGCATTTCCAACGACAGATTTGCCGAGACTACCTGCGGTGCGTACTGCGGCAGAACTCGCTCCACATCGCCCGCCCCAATGGTTTCTTCCAACGAAGTGAGCGCTAACGCTCGTACGGCACTTCCCAGATCTTCGAGGTTGCCTGGCCAACTGAAATTGCGCAGCAAATTCAGAGCCGCGGTGGCGAATTGGCGCGGCGGGCAATACTGAGTCTCGACGAGCTGTGCCAACATCAGGTTGGCGATGTCAGGTATATCCTCGGCGTGCTGACGCAGCGCAGGCAATGCGAGTGTCAGCTCGGACAGGCGCGGGAGTAGTAACGGATCAAAACCGCCTGTTTCGATCAGCCGGCGAGGATCCTCTGCCGTAAAGGAAACTAGGCGCAGCTTGTTACGCTCGGATTTGGATACGATAAAGGCGAGGTTCTTTTGCTGGTTCTGGCCTAGTTGCGCCAATTCTTCGATAAAAAGGATTCCTCCTGAGGCTTGTTTAAGCACGTCCTGTGAGGTGTCCGCAAGCGCCTGACCTGCCGTAACCCACGGTGTGTTCGGCTGATGTAGAAAACGCGCGAACAGTTCCGGCATTTGCCCGGATTCGCCGCGCAGCAGTACCGGGACCGAAAGTGTCGAAACCTGCGTCAGCCTCTTCTTCAGATCCCGAAGAACGCTCGAACGTCCGAACGAGCTCAACTTCAGCGGCTCGGCCCGCCGCGGTTCATCGCGGCGCAAGGCCCTCTTGACGGTTGCAAGCAGCTTCTGCAGCGAGATGGGCTTTTCCAGAAAGTCCATTGCGCCTATCCGCGTTGCCTCAACCGCGGTCTCGATGGTGGCATGACCCGACATCATGATGACGGGCATCGTCAGATGTCCGTTCGACACCCATTCCTTTAGTAGGGTTATCCCGTCAGCATCGGGCATCCAGATGTCGAGCAGCACCAGATCCGGCCGCTCCCGCGCTCGCTGGACCCGTGCCGCGGTGGCGCTGTCGGCTAGCCTGACGCTGTGTCCTTCGTCGGTGAGTATCTCCGAGAGAAGCTCGCGAATGCCAATTTCGTCATCGACTACAAGTATTTGTGCCATGGTCCTTTGCTACGCTGCTATGGAAGCGGCAGTGAAATGCTCACTGTCGCTCCGCGTTCTCCCCCGTGGTCCGGGCGATTGGCGATGGTGATATTGCCATGGTGCTCATCTACGATCTTCTTCACAATTGCCAGCCCCAGTCCAGTTCCTTTGTTCTTGGTGGTGACATAGGGCTCAAACACCCGTTGAATGATGGCTTCAGGAAATCCCGTTCCGTTGTCGCTGATCATGAGCCTTACTTGGCCCCCCGCAGGACCGGCAACGAACGACGTCGACACTTCGATGTGCGGGGCAGGAATGCCCGCAAGCGCATCCAGCGAATTCTGAAGAAGGTTGTGAACGACCTGCCGGAGCTGATTGCGGTCGCCGAGCACCGCCGGCAACCCTGTTTCGAACTGCGCCCTGACGACCAAATCGGACTGCTCGTACAACGCGAGTACTTCTCCGAGAAGGTCATTGATATTTAACGGTTCCAGCGCCGGCGACGGCGTGCGCGCGTACTCGCGAAAATCATCCACCATGTTCTTCATGGCGTTGACCTGCGCGACGATGGTCTGCGTGGATCGATGCAGAGCGAGCGCATCCTCGCCAGTGAGTCTGCTCGCCAGTTTTGCCTGCAACCTTTCGGCCGAGAGCTGAATTGGTGTCAGTGGGTTCTTGATTTCGTGCGCAAGGCGACGCGCCACTTCGCTCCAGGCGGTTGCACGCTGCGCTGCGATGAGTTGGGTTATATCGTCAAAGACCACGACATCCCCACCACCGGTGGTTGCCGGCAGCGCCGAGCCGCGAAGCACGATCACTCGATCGCCCAGCTCAATCTGACGCTGCCATACGCCCGCGAGTTGTTTCGAAAACTGCTCGCACAATGTTTCGGCTACCTCGGACAACTTTGTCCAGCTACCTGGCCGAGTCCCCAAGAGCATTTCGAGATTCTCCTGGAGGATATTCCCGGCGGCGTGGTTGATCATGCGCAGCACGTGCGCCGAGTCGAAGACGAGAACTCCCGCTGAAAGATTGGCAAGTAGGTTCTCCAGGTATCCCTTCGCGATTTCGAGCTGGCGGTGGTTTGCCTCCGCTGTCGACCTGGCTTCGTCTAGTTGCTCGGTCATGCTGTTGAACGACTGGGTAAGTACGCCAAGCTCGTCTCGACTGGTGACCTTGGCTCGACGCGAAAAGTCGCCCCGCGCAACCGCTTGTGTGCCTTCGGCCAGAACCGCCAACGGCTGCGACAGCTTTCGAGAAAGGAGGAACGCAAGCGCGATGGCGGAGAACAGCGCGAGCAATAAAGTAAGCGTAAGGGTCAGAATGTAGATATTCCGGAGACCATGGCGCGACAGGGACAACTCTTTATAGGCGTGGTAGACGGATTGCACACTCTCACTTTGATCCGCCAGGCTTTGGGGTACAGAATTCGTTATCTGCAGCAGTCTGGTTTCCTCAGAAAGGCTCAGACTGTCGACGGGAACTATCACGCGCAACAGCATTCCGTGATCTCCCTGAGGCTCGATGGCGGTATAACTCCGTGTCGAGCGCGCCTGGCGCAGCGCTTTTGCCGGAGGCATCGACGGCACGAGCGTCGCGGCTTCGCGACTCGCACTGCTCAACACGCTGCCTCCTGGGGTGAGAAGCAGCGCATCGTCGACCCCGGCCTGTTCGCGCAGGCGGCCCAGCGCCTTGGTTTGCTGGGGGCCCTTTACTCCGGACAGGTCCAATGCCATCGAGTCCGCCTTTCGCACCAAGTCCGACAACATCGCCTCCAGCGCAGCACGACCGAGGCTGACGCCTCCCTCAAGCGCCTTGTCGACCCGTACGTCGAACCAGGATTCGATGCTTTTGGCGAGAAACTGCACCGAGACCGTGTAGACGAGCGCCCCGGGGAGCACGGCGATTATGGCAAACATCACCAGCAATCTGAATGTCAGAAGCGAACCAAAAACCTTCGCCCTGCGCTGGCGAGCGAGCACAACCAGTTGGTAGACCACCAGCGCTAGCAACGCCGTGGAAATAGCCGCGTTGAGCGCCAGAAGCAGAGGATAGTGCTCTGCGAACAGAGGCGTATTGGCGCTCGCCGCGGCGAGCAGGAACAGCAGGATCCCGCCGAGGGCGGCGCTCGTAATCAAAACATAGGTCATGGGATGGCGCTCCCAGAGGCCTTGGACCTAAAGGGCACCCGCACCCAGTCCGAGGCCAGCACCCATTCGCTGCTGGTAAGTGCGCTGACCTGAAACGGTTTCGGAAGCTGCGCCGTATCCAGACGCAGGCGCAGCATCGCGACATACCCCTCCTCGGGGCTGAGGCGGTCGCCCTCCACCACTATCCAGCCCCGGACCGTGCCCAGGGTGCGCAACGCTTCCTCGAGCGTCGGAAAGTTCTGATAAAGCGCGCCGCGCGATACGCGGTACTGGCGCGACAGGGTGTGATACGCCAAACGCAGCGTGCGCGTTTCCGAGGCTACCTTCTCGTCGAACCAGTACCAGCGCGGTCGCAGCAACTCAAACTCAACTGTAAAATACAATGGCACACCGTGGTTCAGCGCCTCCTCCAGACGCGGACTCAACTCGAATCGGAAGTCTCCTTCCACGACCAACGCGTTTTCACTCTGCTCCACTGAAACATTGTTCGCCTTAATGACCGTGGCGATCAGGTCTCCGGATATCACCACGATGGCTACGAAGGTGAGCAAGAGCAGCGAACGGCGCAGCATCAAGTCCGATTCTTCCTCAGCAAAGCGTAGTAGAAACCGTCAGTATCATCCCCCGGCAGGATCTGCCCATCCTCGATTCCAACGATGGGAACGGCAAGCGCCTCGGAATGCCGATCGAGAAAACTCCTGATCTGCAAGCCGTTTTCCTCGGGGAAAACGGAACATGTCGCGTATAGCAATGTACCACCGGGAATCAGCAGTGGCCACAGTGCCTCTAACATCACCATTTGCGTCGCGGCAAAGCGGCCGATGTCGGACTCTCTGCGCAACCACAGAATGTCCGGGTGGCGTCGTGCGACCCCTGAGCCTGAGCAGGGCACATCGGCAAGGATGCGATCGAATGGCCGTCCATCCCAGAAAGTTTGTGGCTGCGTCGCGTCACCCACGCGCACTGTTCCCCTAAGACCCAGGCGGGATAGATTCTCCTCGATGCGCATGGCGCGGTTTGCTTCAATATCCACGCAGAGCAATTCACACTCTGTCAGCTCGAGTATGTGCGCCGCCTTGCCGCCGGGCGCGGCGCAGGCGTCCAGAACCAACATGCCAGGCTCGGCCCCAATGAGGGGCGCGGCCGCCTGTGCACCTTTGTCTTGGACTGAAATCTCGCCGTCCACAAACCCCGGCAGCATATCAACTCGACACGGCCGCTCCAGCAACACCGCGGTCCCACCAAGGAAACGCGCACCTAATTGCGCCTGCGCAAGCTTTTGCATGTAGCGGTCGACATCGGTGCGGCGTACATTTATGCGCAACGTCATCGGCGGATGCCCGTTCGCGGCCTTAAGCGCCTGCTCCCACCGAGTGGGATAAGCCTCGCGGACCCGCTTGATCCACCACGCGGGGTGACGGAAACGACCGGTTTCGGTCTGCTCGATCTCCCGGCGTATCTGCGCGGCTCGGCGCAGGAAATTGCGCAGTACCGCGTTCACGAGACCCTTGCCACGCGGCTGCCCCACAAGAGCCGCGGCTTCAACCGCCTGATGGACCACCACATAGGCCGATTGCGGGCGTTCGAGTAACTCAGCGAGAGCTGCAAGTATTAATGCGCGCATTCCTTGGTCGGTGAGCGGACGCTCGAGAATGCGCTCCAGAATCGCGTCCACCACGCCGTATCCGCGCAACGCGTTGAAGGACAAGTCCTGCGCCGCAGCCCGCAGGTCCCGGGAGCGAATGGCCTCAAGCCCGGTATTCAGGTTTGCCCCGGACAATACTCCGCCGATGGCACGAGATGCTGCTGCTAGTGATTCAGATAGGGCAGGCGAGGAATTCGGCACTGCGGGTTATCCGTAACGAGCGACCCGCGATTGTAGGGCGACCCGCCTACAGTTCATTCGCAAGCGGCACAATTTCTGAAACATTCACCAACCAAGAGCGGGTGCCCGGCCAAGAATTCGCCTGGCTTCAGTTTCTTGCCGCCGGCGCGCTGCAATTCCAAGATTCGAAAACTGCCCTCCCCGCATGCGACGACGATGCCTTCGGACGTCGCCTCGAGAACGGTTCCCGGGGTCCCCTTCGTGCCGGCGGTCGCACCCTGCCAGATCTTAACGCTCTCGTTTCGTAGGTTCGAGACTGCACCCGGAGATGGGTTGAATGCCCGGACCTTGCGCCAAATTTCCAACGCTGGCCGCGACCAGTCGATACGCGCCTCACTTTTGTCGATCTTGCCTGCGTAGCTGACTCCCTGTAGCGGCTGACCCCTTGGCGTTGCCGTACCGCGTTCCAGATCGTCCAACACTTTCAACAGCAACTCGACACCCAGATCGGCAAGCCGATTGTGCAACGTCCCCGCGGTATCTTCATCGCGTATGGATATCGATTTACACAGCAGCACAGGCCCGGTATCCAACCCCGCTTCCATCTGCATGATACAAACGCCTGTTTCGCGGTCGCCGGCTAGCAGCGCTCGTTGAATCGGGGCTGCGCCGCGCCATTTCGGAAGAAGCGACGCGTGAATGTTGATCGCGCCCAGGCGTGGGACCGCGAGCACGGCTGGCGGCAAAATTAGCCCGTAGGCGGTGACGACCATGAGGTCCGCGCCAACACTGCGTATGAGGTCCTGCACATGTTCCGTTTTGAGCGTCGTCGGTTGTTCGACTGGGATGCCGTGTTCGAGAGCGAGGCGCTTCACTGGGCTCAGGTGCGGCTTTAGGCCGCGTCCGGCGGGGCGATCGGGCCGCGTCAGGACCAGCGTCAAGCCATGTCTGCTCCCGAGAAGCGCGGATAGCGCCCGGCCGGCAAAATCAGGAGTACCGGCAAATATCAGCTTCACAGCCTGTGAACGCCGTGCTCAGGCGGACAAACGCTGCTGCTTTTGCATCTTCGCGCGAATGCGGTTTCGCTTGAGGCGCGAAAGATAATCGACAAAAACTTTTCCGCGCAGATGATCCATTTCGTGCTGAATGCACACCGCCTGCAGCTGCTCCGATTCGAACTCGAAAAGCTTGCCGTCGAGGGCCATTGCGCGCACATGGATCCATTCCGCCCGCTCGACAGACTCATATATGCCGGGGACCGACAAACAGCCTTCTTCGCGGTACTGAACCCCTTCACTGGCCAGAATTTCGGGGTTGATCAGCACCAACAGCGTGTCCCGCGCATCCGACGTATCGACGATGATGATCTGCTTGTGTACATCAACCTGCGTCGCCGCAAGCCCCACGCCGGGAGCCGAATACATGGTTTCGGCCAAGTCGCGCACAAGGTCGCGGATATCTTGCGTAATTTCTCGCACTGGGGCGGCCTTTTGGTACAACCGGGGGTCCGGGTACTGCAGAATTGGAAGCAGCGCCATAAAAACTTGCAAATTGAATGAATTAGATGCAGAATTTAACGCAGACTATAGAATGAATGCTATGCTCCAGGCAAAGCATTCGCTGCGCGCGTTTCCAGTTGAGGATGCTATGCGAAAGTCTATTATATTCGTTCTGCTCGCATTTCTAGTGCAGCCCTCCTCGGTGCTTGCTCAAAGCGAGCCGAAGCTCCAGGAGAATGCGCCGGATCGGTACGTGGTCAAAAAGGGCGATACCCTGTGGGGCATTGCCGGAAGATTTCTAAAAGATCCCTGGCGTTGGGCGGAGATTTGGCGCCTCAATAAAGAACAGATCCGAAACCCACATCGTATCTGGCCAGGCGATGTGATCGTACTGGACCGGACCAAGAAGCCGCCGAAACTGGCGAAGGCCGACCCTACGGTCAAGCTGAGGCCGCAGGTACGCGAAGAATCGTTGGCGGAGCAAGGCATTCCGGCCATTCCGGCCAGGTATATTGAACCCTTCCTTTCCAAACCCCTGGTTATTGAGCAAGGCGGACTCGACAAGGCGCCGCGCATCATCGGTACCCAGACCGGCACCGTCTACATTGGCACCGGTGGCGTTGCCTATGTCAGCGGTATCGGGGGAAGCAAACAGGCGAACTGGCAGATATTCAGGCCAGGCGACCGTCTTGTTGATCCGGACACCGGCAAGACCTTGGGATTTGAAGCGATTTATCTGGGAGCTGCCCGCGTCGACCGCTTGGGCGAACCTGCCACCGTCAGCATCATCAGCGCGACACAGGAAATCAGTCAGGGCGACCGCTTACTTCCTGCCGGGCCAGTGGTGTTGAACCAGTACGCGCCGCACCCGCCGAATTCGCCGATCTCCGGTCGCATCATTGCTGTTTTCGGCGGTCTCGCCAACAGCGAAGGCGGCAGGAACTCTATCGTGTCAATCAATAGAGGCACCCTGCAAGGCCTGGAGATGGGGCACGTGCTTGCACTCGTGCGCACCGGAGCCTCGATTCCGGACCCGCAGTCGGACCTGTCGCGCGACCGGGCACCACGGTTTCGCCTTCCAGACGAGCGCTACGGCCTAGCGTTCGTGTTCCGGGTATTCAGGCAGGTGTCCTATGCGCTGATCATGGAAAGCTCGCGTCCGGTTGCACCTGGCGATACCATACGGAATCCTTAACGCTGAGGATTGCCACACGGACACATGAGTTCGAGCGGTGACCTCGCGTCCTGGATCGATCTCAGCCTCGTCCCAGGTTTGGGGCCCCGAGCTTACAGAGCGCTACTGACAGCGTTTGGGCTGCCGGAAAAGATCCGCTCGGCCTCCCGGGCGCAGCTCTCGCGGGTCGTTCCGGAAGCGATCGCCGCAAGAATACTTGAGGGCGACCGCACTGACGAGATTGCTAGAGCACTCGAGTGGGTCGAGCCGTCTGACAGATCGGTAATCACACTCGCTGATCCCGGTTACCCGCGCCAGCTACTGCAGATTCCCGACCCGCCGGTCTTGCTTTACGTAACCGGCCAAGTGCGGCTGCTTAGTGCAGATTCGCTGGCCATTGTCGGCAGCCGAAATGCCACACCGCAAGGTGTAACGAACGCCGAACGATTCGCCCGCGCGATGAGCGAGGCGGGCTTGGTCATTATTAGCGGTTTGGCGTTAGGTATCGATGCAGCGGCGCACCGGGGCGGGCTGGACGGAAGCAGCTCGACGATAGCGGTGCTTGGCTGTGGAGCGGATGTTGTCTATCCGCTCGACAACAAGCTCCTGTTCGCAAGGATCGCGGAAACTGGCGCGATTATTTCCGAATACCCGCTCGGCACCCCCCCGGCTCGTGAAAATTTCCCGCGTCGCAATCGCGTCATCGCGGGGCTCTCGCGTGGATGCCTAGTCGTCGAGGCGGCTCTTGCATCCGGCTCCCTCATCACGGCTAGATTCGCCCTGGAGCAGGGCCGCGAAGTATTCGCGATTCCGGGCTCGATCCATTCGCCACTTTCCAAGGGCTGCCACGCGCTCATCAAGCAAGGTGCAAAGTTGGTCGAGTCGGCCCAAGACGTTCTTGAGGAGCTCGGGCTCGACTCCCGGTTCCCGGAGATCCACAATTCTTCGGGGGCGTCTTCTGGACTCCTACAACATATGGGGTATGATCCGTGCACAATTGATACCCTAGTACAGCGCTCGGACTTGACGGCCGAGGTTATATCGGCGATGCTGTTGACACTTGAACTAGAAGGAAAAGTGAGCAGCCTTCCCGGAGGCGTATACCAACGCATCAGCTGAGGCCCGTGCGCACACATGTTTGATGTCCTTGTTTACCTGTTTGAAAATTACTATCAGGCGGATGGCTATCCCGACCAGGACACTCTGAGCCGTAAGCTCCATGTAGCCGGATTCGAGAATGACGACATAAGCGAGGCGCTGGACTGGCTGAACGGTCTGGCGCGCTCCAATGACGACCACCTGCCCGCCATTCTGGAAAAAAGCGCCTCAATCCGTGCATATACTGATAATGAGTTGGACAAGCTCTCGAGTGAAGGAAGAGGATTTATCACCTTTTTGGAATCTGCTCAGGTTCTATCACCTGTTCTACGCGAGGTCATACTTGAGCGCGCCATGGCCTTACCTGAAGACGTGGTCGGAATCGCGAAGTTGAAGGTTATCGCCTTAATGGTGCTGTGGGCACGCAAGGGCAGCGTCGATGCATTAATACTCGACGAGCTGCTACCGGACGACGAAATCCCCCAAATCCATTAAGGCGCTAGCACACGCCGCCGTCCAGCAAATCGAATCTTGCGCAACATCATTCCTTGCTTCTTTGCGGGGATTGCTTTTATCATGCTGCGCATTTTCGTTTCAGCGCCTATTTCCGCGTCACTCCTACAAATCACGGTATGCCAAGCTACATCGTCATCCTCCCGAAACGGAACAATCGCGCCGCCGTCGCCAATTACAGGTATTGGTCCGCTCAACGGCCAGGAAGCATACTTCTGATTCAGGTGGCTACCGATATCGCCACGCACAGTCTTGCGCGATACAACAGGGCAGCGTTCCAATTGCATGGCTAAGAAGCTGATCATCGCGGAAAAGCCGTCTGTCGCGGTTGACATAGCCCGAGCCCTGGGTGGATTTACGCGCCACGGGGACTACTTCGAGAGCGACAAATTCGTGCTTTCGTCCGCGATCGGGCATCTGGTTGCCATCGCGGCGCCCGATCAATATGAAGTCAAGCGCGGCAAGTGGTCGCTAGCACACCTTCCGGTTATTCCGCCGCATTTCGATCTTGTGCCGATCGAGCGAACCGAGGATCGTCTTAAGCTCCTGATACGATTGATGAAGCGCAAGGATGTCACGGGCCTGATCAATGCATGTGACGCTGGACGCGAAGGCGAACTGATCTTCCGTTACATCGTTCAGCATGCAGGCTGCAAGAAACCGATCCAACGCCTTTGGCTCCAATCGATGACCCCTTCAGCCATCCTCGAGGGATTTGCGTCACTGCGTTCGGAGGAAGCATTACGCGCGCTGGCTGACGCGGCGGTATGCCGTTCCGAATCGGACTGGCTAATAGGTATCAACGGTACCCGCGCAATGACCGCCTTCAATTCCAAGGAGGGCGGTTTCTACAAAACCACCGTAGGCCGCGTGCAGACGCCCACGCTTGCCATATTGGTAGAAAGGGAACAGCGAATCCGAAGTTTTGTCCCCAGGCCCTACTGGGAGCTGCACGGGATGTTTTCTACCGGAAGAGCCCAGTACACCGGCCGCTGGTTCGACGAGAAATTCGCTAAACCGATGCGCGATGAGGACAGCGACGCCCGACCTGAACGCATCTGGAGTGCGAAGCGCGGGGAAGCCCTCCGTTCCATGTGTGAGGGCAAGCCGGCAGTTGCGACCGAAGAATCCAAGCCAACGACACAGTTATCGCCGCTACTTTTCGACCTGACGAGTCTGCAGCGTGAGGCCAACGCTCGCTTCGGTTTTTCGGCAAAGATGACGCTCGCGCTCGCTCAGGCCCTTTATGAGAAACACAAAGCTCTGACTTACCCGCGAACGGATTCCCGCGCACTGCCGGAAGACTATATCGGCACGGCACGCGCGGTGACCGAAATGCTTACCGGCGGCAAGTCGCGCAAGAACAGTGGCTTGGTTGCACCCTATGCCCCGTTTGCGGTCCAAATTCTCAAGGAAGGATGGATTGGACCTAATAGAAGAGTTTTCGATGGCGCGAAGGTTTCCGACCACTTTGCCATCATTCCCACTCTCGAGGCCCCACGTCACCTCAACGAAGCCGAGGCGAAACTCTATGACATGGTAGTAAAGCGATTTCTGGCCGTGTTTTTTCCGCCGGCCGAATTCATGGTCACCACGCGCATTACCCGCGTCGAAGGCCAACCATTTCGAACCGAAGGGCGCGTCATGAATAGACCCGGCTGGCTCGCTGTATACGGACGGGATTCACGGTCAGGTGATGAAGCTGCGTCACTGCCGCCGCTGAATGGCCCCAAGGTCACGGTAATGCGCGTTGAACTAATCGCAGCTGAAACCAAAGCACCGAGTCGTTTCACGGAAGCGACCTTGCTTTCGGCGATGGAAGCCGCCGGTAGGCTGATAGACGATGAGGAACTCCGAGAGGCCATGCGCGACAAGGGTCTCGGCACGCCCGCCACGCGCGCCGCGATTATTGAAGGCCTGATCTTCGAGGATTATCTCCACCGCATCGGACGGGAATTGCAGCCAACGCCGAAGGCATTCTCGCTGATGTTTGCGCTCCAACACTTCGGGATCAATGAGCTCACCTCCCCGGAACTTACCGGCAACTGGGAATACAAGCTTAAGCAAATGGAGAGGAGCGAACTAAGACGCTCCGTCTTCATGGACCATATCGTCGATACAACGCGCGATATGGTGGAGCGCATCCGCCACGGCGATATCCCAGACGAGGCGTTCGCGACCCTAACGAGCGCGTGCCCGAAATGCGGCGGCATCGTACAGGAAAATTACCGCAAATTTCAATGTCAAAGCTGCGATTTTGCGATCTGGCGTGTCATGTCCGGACGCGAACTTGCGCCCGAGGAAGCAGAGCAGTTGATCAAAAACCGGGTTGTCGGACCGCTCACGGGGTTTCGAAGCCGCCTGGGTAGACCTTTTGCCGGAGCCATTAAACTTTCGCCGGAAATGAAGCCGGAGTTCGACTTCGGCACCAACAGCGATGGGGGAGACAGTGAAGCCCCGGACTTCTCCGGCCTGGAGCCTTTGGGCGCATGCCCTAAATGCAAAGCCCGTATATTTGAACAGCCGATGGCTTACATTTGCGAGAAATCCGTTGGGCCTCAGCGCGACTGCGACTTTCGCTCTGGACGCATCATCCTACAGCGTCCGATCGAACGGGATCAAATGCTGAAGCTACTTTCAACAGGTAAGACGGATCTGCTGAACGGTTTTATCTCGAAGAAAGGCCGGCGGTTTTCGGCATACCTAGTGCGCGGGCAGGACGGTACGATCGGTTTCGAGTTTGCGCCTCGTACTGTAAGATCGAAAGCCGCAATGCCTGACAAACAGCAAATGCCCACTGGAACTGGGAAGAAGAATGTAACTCCTCGCTCCCCCGCGAAGGCTGAAGGTCTTCCTCCGAAGACCAAAGCTAAGAAGAAATCCAGCAGACCGGCAAGCGGCAAGCGCAGTGGTTAGAGTTAAATGTCGAGCCGCGCGACAAGCGCATTTTGCTCAATGAAGATTCGCCGCGGATCGACGTCGTCGCCCATCAATCTAGTGAAAATGTCGTCAGCGATGATCGCGTCCTCGACCTGGACCTTCAATAGGCGCCGCGAAGCGGGATCCATGGTGGTATCCCAGAGCTGCTCGGGGTTCATCTCCCCTAAACCCTTATAACGCTGAATTACCGCCAGTTTTTCGACTTCACCCAGCAACCAACGAATCGCCTGGCCAAAATCTTCCACCGGAAACTCCCTTCCCTCTCGCGAAACGATCGCTCCGTCACCAATCAATCCGTTGAGCATCTTGGCCGTGCTTTCAATTTGCTTGCAATCTCCCGAACCAAAAAAATCATCGTCTAATACCGTTGATCTTCTATTTCCGTGATGATCGCGGTCGATGACCAACTGGTAGCGTTCAGTCTTAGCCTCATAATGAACCCGCACATCTACCCCGCCGTTTCCGTTGCCGTTTGCCTTCACATACGGTATCACCTGCTTTAACCTTAACGCGCTCATAGCAGCGCTCTCAGCGTTGGAAAGGTCTACCTCAACACCCTGCATCAACCCCCGTAAGGCTACGCTGTCGATGATCCGAGACAGACGTTCTATCACCGCCTCGGAAAGCAAGTAGCTGCGAGCTAGTTGCTCCAGTGCGTCGCCGGTAATCGCATCCTGACCGGCCGCCGGTAACAATGACGCGCCTACCAAAGCTTGGGCGAGCATAAATTGGTCGCGTTCATGATCATCTTTCAGATACCGCTCGGTCTTGCCTAGCTTTACGCGGTATAAGGGCGGTTGCGCGATATAGATGTGTCCGCGCTCCACGAGTTCTCGCATCTGCCGGTAAAAAAACGTGAGAAGAAGGGTCCGGATATGGGCACCATCGACGTCCGCGTCGGTCATCAGAATAATGCGGTGGTAGCGTAGCTTGGTGATATCGTATTCCTCGGCCCCAATACTGGTTCCCAAAGTCTGAATGAGCGTAACGATTTCCTGCGAAGAAAGCACTTTGTCAGGGCGCGCCTTTTCGACGTTCAGGATTTTCCCCTTTAGCGGAAGAATCGCCTGAAACTTGCGGTCTCGCCCCTGTTTGGCAGACCCTCCGGCCGAATCTCCTTCGACTATGTAAAGCTCGCACTTCGCGGGATCTTTCTCCTGGCAATCTGCAAGCTTCGCGGAGAGCCCGAATGAGTCGAGCACCCCTTTCCTGCGCGTAAGCTCACGCGCTTTTCGAGCAGCTTCCCTCGCTCGAGCCGACTCTACTATCTTGGTGCAAATCACCCTAGCGTCTGCTGGGCGTTCGAGCAAAAAACTCATGAGCGTTTGCGCCACAATCTCTTCAACGACAGGCCTAACTTCGGAGGAAACGAGTTTGTCCTTCGTCTGGGACGAGAACTTCGGATCCGGCACCTTTACCGAAAGCACACAGGTGAGGCCCTCCCGCATATCGTCGCCGCTTGTCTCCACCCTGGCTTTTTTGGCTATCTCATTGCTTTCGATGTACTGGTTCAGTGTACGAGTCATGGCTGCACGCAGACCAGTCAGATGCGTTCCACCATCGCGTTGCGGAATATTGTTCGTATAACAGAGTACCGATTCCTGGTAGGAATCGTTCCACTGCATCGACACCTCCACGCTGATTCCATCGCTATTGGCAGTAGCGAAGAAAACTGTGGAATGCAGAGCGTTCTTATTGCGGTTGATGAATTCTACGAACGCTCTTACTCCACCCGAAAATGCAAAATCTTCTTCCTTACCTGTTCGTTGATCCAACAGCTTAATTCTTACTCCATTGTTAAGAAACGACAATTCCCGCAGCCTGCGCGCCAGAATATCGTAATGGTATTCGACGGTATTGAAGGTATCGGTGGTCGCTAGAAAGTGTACTTCGGTACCGCTTCTTTCGGTCTTGCCAGTTACTCGCAAGGGCGCGACCGGGATTCCGTGTTTGAATTCAATGAAGTGGACTTTTCCTTCGCGCCTAATTGTCAGTCGGAGCCATTCCGACAGCGCGTTAACGACTGAAACGCCGACTCCATGTAGGCCGCCCGAGATCTTGTAAGCGTTATCGTCAAACTTGCCTCCAGCGTGGAGTTCAGTCATCACAATCTCAGCCGCTGAACGGCCTTGCGGGTCGTCGCGATGGACTTCTGTTGGGATACCGCGGCCGTTATCAATTACGCTGATGGAGTTATCGGTGTGGATAGTTACTATAATTTCATCACAATAGCCCGCGAGCGCTTCATCAATGGCGTTATCGAGAACCTCAAAAACCATATGATGAAGCCCGGTACCATCCGACGTGTCACCAATATACATTCCAGGACGTTTCCGTACGGCATCAAGGCCCTTTAAGACCTTAATGCTGTCCGAATCGTACAAGTTGCTGCGCGGGTGCTCGCTACTTTCTGCTTGATTCATATTCTGGATATCTCAAATCCTCATCGGCATCACGACGTACTTGAAGTCTTCCCGATCGGGAATCGTAATAAGCGCACTGGAGTTCGAGTCCCCGAGCGCAAAATCGAGTTCTTCGACGTCTACGTTAGTGAGTACGTCAAGCAAATAGCTTACATTGAACCCTATCTCGAGAGATTCACCGCTGTAGTCAACGTCAAGTTCTTCTTGGGCTTCTTCTTGCTCGGTGTTACTGCAAACTATCTTCAGCGTCGCCGGAGCAAGTACCCATCGAACTCCCCGAAACTTTTCACTCGTGAGGATTGCGGCACGTTGAAGGCTTTGCAGCAGCTGATTGCGGTTCAGATGAAGCTTGCGCGGCTGATTTTGCGGCACCACACGGGCATAATCTGGAAATTTTCCGTCGACAAGTTTAGAAACCAGCAGGACGTCCCCGAACTTAAAGCGAGCCTGAGTCACTGAAAGTTCTATGGATACGGGGTCATCCTTTTCTGCCAGCAGCTTCGCCAGTTCGATAACAGTCTTTCGAGGGAGAATCACCTCCTGTCTCTGAAGACTTGCCTCCTTTACATCACTGGCGGCATAAGCCAGCCGGTGACCATCTGTAGCGACTAACTTCAAGGTTTCTTCCTCGACGATCATCAAGAGACCGTTTAGATAGTAGCGGATATCTTGCTGAGCCATCGCATACTGTACCAAAGCGATCAGGTTCTTCAGGAGTTTTTGAGATACCGTGAATTGGGTTGCTGAATCTGCTGAGGTTGAAAGGCGGGGAAAGTCTTCCGCTGGAAGCGTTTGCAGGTTAAAGCGGCTTTTGCCGGACTTGACTTGTAAGCGCTTGTCCAACATTGCGAGGGATACATCGGTGCCTTCGGGCAGGGCTCGAAGAATATCGAGAAATTTTCGGGCCGCGATGGTTATTCCTTTTGTAACGGTTGAAGCGGGCGTGGAAACGGATGCGGTAATCTCAATTTCAATGTCGGTGGCAACAAATTCAATACGGTCCGGAGACAGGAGGAGCAACACGTTTGACAGGATGGGTAGGGTGTGGCGACGTTCGATAATTCCGGATACCGCCTGAAGAGGTTTCAACAGCAGCTCGCGGTTGATCTTAATCAGGTTCATAGTGTTTACCTTGATAATGATGAGATGGCTGGTTGGTTACGTGAATAAGATCAGCAAGTCGAGGACGGAAGCGGCTCAACGCGAAGCGGAAGCTTGTGGATAAAGAGGGAGGGCTTAGGGGAGTACCTGTGGATATAGAGGTTGTTCGTGACGAAAGAAAGAAATATCCCCAGGTTGCGTACGGGTTGTGCGCAGGTGGATCCTAATGGAGTCATCCTTTTAAGACCTGCTCGAGGACGTGATAATCACGATTGATGGTGTGGTCCTTTTCGCGCAGCGTGGAGATAGTTCGGCATGCATGGAGGACGGTGGTGTGGTCCCGGTTACCGAAGGCATCGCCGATGTCCGGAAGGCTTAGCTGAGTAAGTTCCTTAGCAAGGGCCATCGCCAGCTGGCGGGGCCTGGCGATATTTCGGCTGCGTTTCTTCGAGTGCATGTCGGAAATCTTAAGTTTGTAGTAGTCAGCCACGGTCTTTTGGATGTTCTCAACCGTGATTTGACGATTTTGAGCTGACAAGAGATCCCGTAAGGCTTCTTTGGCCGATTCCAGACTAATGTCCTTTCCGTTAAACCGGGCGTAGGCCATTACGCTTTTGAGGGCTCCTTCGAGCTCGCGAACATTGGATCGAATGTGTTTAGCGATAAAGAAGGCAACTTCTTCGCTGATCGGGACCGATACTGCTTCAGCCTTCTTTAGAATGATGGCTACACGCATTTCCTGTTCGGGAGGCTCAATTGCTACTGAGAGTCCCCACGAAAAGCGGGATTTGAGGCGCTCATCGATACCTGCTAGGTCTTTTGGGTAGGTATCACAGGTGATGATGAGTTGTTTGTGCGCTTCAATGAGAGCGTTGAACGCGTAGAAGAATTCCTCTTGGGTTCGGTCTTTGCCGGTGAAAAACTGGATGTCGTCGATGAGAAGAATGTCCAGCGAATGATAGTAGCGTTTAAATTCATCGAAGGACTTCTGCTGATAAGCTCGAACGACATCGGAGACGTATTGCGCCGCATGCAAATAGCGAACTTTAGCGGTCGGGCGTTGAGCCAGAACGAAATTGCCAACAGCATGGATCAAATGGGTCTTGCCGAGACCAACCCCTCCATAGATAAAGAGAGGATTGTACGAAGTGCCTGAGTGCTCGGCGACCTGAAGAGCAGCAGCGCGAGCAAGCTGGTTAGCTTTGCCCGGAACGAAATTGTCGAAGGTAAATTCTGGTATTAAGCTGAAACGGGTTGCGGGCGATGGCTTGGGTACGGTGGGTTGGGCGGCCAGCGCAGCGGGAGAAGCTGCTGGTTCAGGGGATTCCTTGAGGGCTAGTGATACGCGTATTGGAGTGCCTAAGGACTCTAGACCGAACGCTTCTATTTGGCTGAGGAAACGTTCCTTGACCCACTGCAGGACAAACCGGTTTGGGGCAACTAGGCTCAGCTCATTCGATGATGCTTGAGAAGAGGTTAGCTGCAGTGGGCGGATCCAGGTGTTAAATTGTTGAGCTGGCAGCTCTTTTTGGAAGCGACTTAAACAAAGGTCCCAGAAGCCTTGCATGAAATTTGCGGGTATCTTGAGCTAGGTAGTTAGGCAGCGAATTCTACTCTTTCGGAAGCAAGTTATCCACAGGTAAAACCACTTGCTTGCGTTGACACGCGCTGTGAGAACGTCGTCTAATGACGGGTTATCCGATACCTTACTTTTGATAGCTAGGATATTTTATGAAGCGCACTTTTCAACCGTCGGTCGTCCGTCGGAAACGCACGCATGGGTTTCTTGTCCGGATGCGCACAAAGGGCGGAAGGGCGGTGATTCGCGCGAGGCGAGCAAAGGGTCGGGCGCGGCTTGGCGTTTGAGACGCTCTGAGGGGTACCGGAACGCCCAAAGGCTCCGAGGGGACGGTTTTTCCAGGATACTTACCGCGGCAAACCGGGGACGTGCGGGCTCGGTTTCCGTGCAAGCTAAACCCAACGGACTAAATTATCCCCGGTTAGGGTTAGTCGTACCAAAGCGTCTCCTTCCTCGCGCCGTGGACCGCAATCGCGCAAAGCGGATACTTCGGGAATGGTTCAGGCGCAATCAAGCGTCTTTAATAGGACAGGATCTTCTCGTGCGAGTGGATGCTCGGTCGTCAGAATTAGAATCACTAGTTACTGACGTAGAGCGAGCGTTGATGGCGAGACGATGAGAATAGTTCTGATTTCGCTGATTCGAGCCTACCGGTACGTCGTCAGTCCGTTTCTTGGACAACGTTGCCGGTTTTATCCATCGTGTTCGGCGTACGCGCTTGAATCAGTGGAACGCCATGGCCCTTCCCGTGGAGTGTGGCTCGCTCTAAAGCGATTGTCGCGCTGTCATCCATGGCATCCGGGTGGGTACGACCCGGTCCCGTGATCGAGACACATATATCGCCGGCAACATGGATACGCAGAGACTAATCCTCTTTTTCGTCTTTTCTTTTTCGATCCTGATGCTCTGGGAGGCGTGGCAAAAGGACGAACGGCCTGCCGAAACAAATGCGCCAAGCGTTCCCGCGACTACGCTTACGCCTGTACCGACGTCCAAGCCTAAAGCGAGCTTCGGCCTGACTGCAAAGCAGGCGGATTCGGTACCGAACACATCGGCAACTGCTAGTCGCCCGAAGCGCGAAGTCGTGCACGTCACGACAAGCGAATTGCTAGCCGAAGTGGATACGCTCGGGGGCGACATCGTGTCGTTGGCCTTTAGAGAGCACAAGGACGCCGATGACAAGACCAAGAACTTCGTCCTCTTGACGCCGGAATACCGTTATTCGGTGCAAAGTGGTCTGATCGGCGAAGGCCTACCGAATCACAAGACGCTGTTTTCGGCGCCGGCGTCAAATGTATCGCTCGCACCGGGCAAGGACGTGCTCGAGGTGCGACTCGAGGCAGCACCGGTCGATGGATTGAAGGTGGTCAAGATTTTGACTTTCCATCGTGGCAGTCACCGCATCGAAATTTCCTACGATATTACGAATGACGGCGCCAAACCACTTGCCGCGCACGCCTACTTCCAGATAACCCGGAACGGAAAGGCACCTCCTGGCGACACGTACATGATGTCGACATATACCGGAGCGGCGGTTTATACGGAGCACGACAAGTACATCAAGGTGAGCTTCAGCGATATCGACAAAGGGAAGACGCCCTATTCGAAAACCGCCGACAACGGCTGGATAGGAATGGTGCAGCACTATTTTGTAACTGCGCTCTTGCCGCAAGAAAAGCAACCACGCGAGTTTTACACGAGGAAACTCGGGGAAGATTACTACTCCGCCGGGGTGATCGTGCCGACGCCTGAAATTGCTCCGGGGGCGACGCAGAGGGTCTCCATGCCGCTCTACGCGGGGCCGCAGGAGCAGGACAAACTCAAAGCGATAGCGCCCGGGCTGGATCTCGTCGTCGACTACGGATGGTTGACGGTGATTGCCGCGCCACTGTTTTGGGTCCTGCAATTTTTCCACAAATTGCTGAACAACTGGGGGCTTGCCATCATCCTGCTCACCGTCGTTATCAAGCTAATTTTCTTTCCGCTTTCGGCGGCGAGCTACCGGTCGATGGCGAAGATGAAATTGGTAGCGCCTCGCCTCACGAAACTGCGAGAGCAGTACGGGGATGACAAGGTCAAGATGAACCAGGCGATGATGGATTTGTACAAGACCGAGAAGATCAACCCGCTCGGTGGTTGTCTGCCGATCGTAGTACAGATCCCGGTGTTCATCGCTCTGTACTGGGTACTTTTGGCGGCAGTGGAATTGAGGCACGCTCCGTTTTACGGATGGATTGTCGATCTGGCGTCGCCGGACCCTTGGTATGTTCTTCCGGCCCTGATGATGGTCTCGATGATCGTCCAGACCAAATTGAACCCGACTCCACCTGATCCGGTACAGGCGAAAGTCATGATGATCATGCCTTTTGCATTCGGGGTGATGTTCTTCTTCTTCCCTGCGGGGCTGGTACTCTACTGGTTTGTCAACAATATACTGTCGATTCTCCAGCAATGGCAGATTACGCGCATGATGGGAGACGGGAAAACGGCAGCGCGGCGTTAGAGTGCGGAAGACCGAGCATGCTGACTGCACGCGCGCAGAACCGTCTTCGGAAGGTAGGTCGTTGGCATCGCGCTAAGACAGTATTTGGGGACGGCGGGGGCTGTTCCGCCGCCGGTCGTGAATCGGGCGAATAGGGAAATCATCGCGGCTGTCGCGACTGCAGCGGGGCGCGGCGGAATTGGCGTGGTTAGAGTGTCCGGGGCCAATCTTGCGGCGCTCGCGAAACAGCTGCTCGGGGCGCTTCCGAGGCCGCGCGTGGCTACGCACTCGTCATTCTTTGGCGAAGATGGGCGGGCCATCGACGAAGGCATAGCACTGTATTTTCCTTCACCTGCGTCCTACACAGGCGAAGATGTACTTGAACTGCAGGGGCACGGCGGGCCGGTCGTGCTGGAGATGGTGCTTCGCCGATGCTTGAGACTTGGTGCCCGGTTGGCGGAGCCGGGCGAGTTCACGCGGCGAGCATTTCTTAACGACAAGATGGATCTGGCGCAGGCGGAAAGCGTCGCGGATCTAATCGATGCCGCAACCGAAGCCGCTGCCCGCTGCGCGTTCCGGTCGCTGCGCGGAGAGTTTTCAGCACTCATTCAAGGGTTGGTCAAGCAGTTGACCGAAATGCGGATGTTGGTCGAGGTCACGCTGGACTTTCCAGAAGAGGATATCGAGATAGCCGATTCGCAGCGGGTAAGGGCAGGACTTGCTCGAATCCGGGAGGATTTGGTCCGGGCGATCGCGAAAGGAACGCAAGGCAGTATATTGCACAGGGGCCTACAGGTTGTGCTGGCTGGACAACCGAACGTAGGCAAGTCCTCATTGCTCAATCGACTGGCTGGCGAGGAACTGGCCATCGTTACGGCTATTCCCGGGACCACTCGAGATACAGTGAGGCAAACAATTCAGATCGAAGGCGTTCCGGTGAACATTGTTGACACGGCCGGATTGCGGGATGCCGGGGACGAGGTCGAAGCGCTGGGCATTTCGCGGACTTGGCAGGCCATCGGGCGGGCTGATGCGCTGATCTTGATCGTCGATGCGGCGCAGGGCCTGGAGGAACGCGACAGAGAAATCATTGCTCGGTTGCCGAGCGGCTTGCCGCTGGTGGTCGTTTTCAACAAGATCGACCTCGTTGGTGCGGCGGCGCGTTCAAGCGTTCAGGCGAATGGTGAAACTGGAACACACGTGTGGTTGTCGGCCAAGACCGGGGAAGGCGTTGAGCTGTTATGCGGTGTGCTGCTCTCAATCGCTGGTTGGCAGGCAGCAGGCGAGGATCTGTTTCTGGCGCGCGAGCGGCATCTCGTGGCGCTGCGACGGGCGGCGGAGGGCCTTGAGCGTGCGGAAGCAGTGCTTACTGAAACGGAACTCTTCGCCGAGGAAATGCGACTGGCGCAACGGGAGCTTTGTACCATCACCGGAGAGTATTCCTCCGATGACCTGCTGGGGGACATCTTCTCGAGGTTTTGCATCGGCAAGTAGGCGTCGGTTGCGGGTGAACCGCTTAGGTCATCGCTAATTTTCGTAGTCCGGAACGAGACGCTGCCGCGCTGTAGAACGCTGTGGTAGAGTTTGCCTCCCATCTCAACTGTTCGGTCTTTCCCGCGGCCAGGCTGCCGGGACGCACGGATCGGCATCACCTAGAGAGTCGTCGCGCATGAATAAGTCCATTTCAGGTGGAATCGACATCGGCGCTCCAAGTTATCTTCGGCATCGACGAGTAAAGGAGTGGGTGGAGAAAGTTGCTGCGCTTACCAAGCCAGAGCGTGTGCACTGGTGCGATGGATCGTTAGAAGAGTACGACCGTCTTTGTGAAGAAATGGTCGAGGCCGGGACGATGACACGTCTTAATCCCAAACTGCGTCCCAACAGCTATCTCGCTTCGTCGGATCCGACCGATGTCGCGCGAATGGAAGACCGGACCTTTATTTGCTCGAAAGAAAAGGGGGATGCCGGGCCAACCAACAACTGGATCGACCCCGTCGAGATGCGAGGAACGCTGGACAGGCTTTTTGACGGCTGCATGCGAGGGCGGACGATGTATGTCGTGCCTTTTTCGATGGGGCCGCTGGGGTCGCCCATCGCCCATATCGGTGTCGAAGTCTCGGATTCTCCGTATGTGGTGGTCAGCATGCGGACCATGACGCGCATGGGGGTAAGAGTCTGGGATGTGCTCGGAGACGATGGATATTCCGTGCCCTGTATCCATTCGGTCGGTGCGCCGCTTGAACCAGGCCAGAAGGATGTCCCGTGGCCGTGCAACAAGCAAGATAAATACATAGTGCATTTTCCGGAAACGCGGGAGATCTGGTCGTTCGGTTCGGGATACGGTGGCAATGCCCTTCTCGGGAAGAAGTGTTTGAGTTTGCGCATCGCATCGGTCATGGGCCGCGAGGATGGCTGGTTGGCAGAACATATGCTCATTCTGGGGGTGACTTCCCCGAGCGGGCAGAAGAGCTACGTGACCGGGGCCTTTCCTTCGGCCTGCGGCAAAACCAATTTCGCCATGCTTGTTCCCCCCGCCGGGCTTAGGCGATGGAAGGTCACGACACTGGGAGAAGATATTGCTTGGATAAAGCCGGGCAAAGATGGCCGGTTCTACGCGATCAATCCTGAAGCAGGCTTTTTTGGGGTCGCGCCGGGAACCTCAAAGAAGACGAACCCGAATTGCATGGCCATGTTGAGGGAGAATGTAATTTTCACCAATGTGGCGCTGACCCCGGAGGGCGACGTCTGGTGGGAGGGCATGACCGAAAGGCTGCCCAAGAGACTGTTGGATTGGCAGGGACAACCTTGGACGCCGGACTGCGGACGAAAGGCGGCACACCCGAACTCACGCTTTACAGTCCCCGCCGCGCAATGTCCATCGATAGATCCGGAGTGGGAAAACCCCGACGGTGTGCCGATCTCAGCAGTCGTTGTCGGAGGTCGGCGTTCTGATACGGTGCCGCTCGTCCTCGAAGCCTTTTCATGGACTGCCGGCGTCTACCTCGCGGCGACCATGGGCTCGGAAACCACCGCGGCAGCGACCGGAAGAGTAGGCGTCGTGCGACGTGACCCCATGGCGATGATTCCTTTCGTGGGTTACAACATGGCAGATTATTTTTCGCATTGGTTGAAGTTGGGACGTCTCGCCGAGAATCGACCCCGCGTCTTCTGCGTCAACTGGTTCCGCACCGATGAAAACGGCCGGTTCATTTGGCCGGGATTTGGCCAAAACATGCGGGTGCTGAGATGGATAATCGAGCGTTGTCAGGGAAAGGCAAGTGCGCGAGAGAGCGCCATCGGGTGGGTGCCGGAATACGAGAGTATCGAGTGGAAGGGGTTGGAATCCTTCACGCCGGAGCGGTTTCGAACCGTAATGGCGGTCAAGCACGACGAGTGGAAACGCGAATTGAACGCCCACGACGAGTTGTTCGAGAGCCTTAAGGATCGCCTGCCACGCGAGTTGCAACTGCGGCGCGAACTGATTCACTTGAGTCTCGGCGCGTAGGATCAAGCGGGAAGCCGCTGAAGCCGCCTTCGGGCGGCTTCTTCGTTGCGACGACAACGCGACTCTTTCGACGCGTCAGGACGCTGACTGTAAGTGTTCACTATTCACTAACTATCTGAAAAAGCTAGCTATTATATTCTAGTCAAATGTCTTGGTCCGTAGTGGGAGTATTCTTATACCGCCAGTGTTTCACGTGGAACATTGCGGAATCGAAAGGCTCATGATCAGGAGCTGTTTGGCGCGCTCCGAGGATGATCCGGACACGGGGGACGTTCCACGTGAAACAGCTAGCGCAATTTTGCGGCCGGCATTCAAATCCGGATAGAATTCGGGTCCGAATGGAGTTGTGGGCAAAATGATTTATCCGGATGAATTCGAGGTTATCGTTGTCGGCGGAGGCCACGCCGGGACTGAAGCCGCGCTCGCGGCTGCCCGAGCAGGACGCCGGACACTTCTGCTTACGCACAACATCGAGACGTTAGGGCAAATGTCGTGTAACCCGTCTATCGGCGGGATCGGTAAGGGACATCTAGTCCGGGAGGTTGACGCGCTGGGCGGCGCGATGGCCCTGGCTACGGACGAGGCGGGCATACAGTTTCGGATCCTGAATTCGAGCAAAGGGCCCGCGGTGAGGGCTACACGCGCCCAGGTCGAGCGGACACTTTATCGCAAGGCCATACGAACCCGCCTCGAAAATCAGCCGAACCTGAACCTGTTTCAGCAGGCGGTCGATGATCTTCTGATCGAGGATTGTGGTGGAACCACGCGTGTCACCGGCGTGATCACGCAGCTCGGCATTCGTTTCAAGGGTCAAGCCGTTGTTCTGACGACCGGCACCTTCCTTTGCGGGCTGATCCACGTTGGGTTGAGCCATTACGAATCAGGCAGAGCCGGGGACCCGGCCTCGACGACGCTGGCGGGTCGACTTCGCGATCTGAAATTACCGGTCGGGCGCCTGAAGACGGGCACACCGCCGCGCATCGACGGCCGAAGTATTGATTTTTCGGCGATGCAGGCCCAGCCAGGAGACGATCCTCCGCCCGTGTTCTCCTATCTGGGAAAGCCGGGGATGCACCCGGCCCAGTTGTCCTGCTGGATTACGCATACCAACGAACGTACCCATGCGATTATTCGGCGCGGATTGGACCGCTCGCCGATGTACACCGGAGTCATCGAAGGCATCGGTCCCCGTTATTGTCCTTCGATTGAAGATAAGATTCACCGATTCGCCTCCAAGGCGAGCCACCAGATTTTCCTCGAACCTGAGGGTCTGGATACGAACGAGTACTACCCGAACGGTATTTCGACGAGCCTGCCTTTTGACGTGCAGTTAGAACTAGTCCGATCCATTAAGGGTCTGGAGCGCGCGCATCTTCTTAGGCCCGGCTACGCCATCGAGTACGACTTCTTCGATCCGCGTGGCCTAAAAGCTTCCCTGGAAACGAAAGCCATCGCAGGCCTTTTCTTCGCCGGTCAGATCAACGGAACAACGGGCTACGAAGAAGCTGCGGCGCAGGGACTGCTCGCCGGCATCAACGCTTCGCTATTCGTTCGCGGCTTGGATGCATGGTGTCCAAGGCGCGATGAAGCGTATCTCGGCGTACTCGTCGACGACCTGATCACCCGGGGAGTTTCCGAGCCCTATCGGATGTTTACCAGCCGCGCCGAGTATCGGCTGATGCTTCGGGAAGACAACGCGGATCTCAGACTCACCGAAATCGGTCGCAGACTAGGCGTTGTCGACGATCAGCGCTGGGATGCATTCTGCGACAAGCGCGATGCGATCGCCCATGAGCAGCAACGACTCAAGTTGACGTGGATAGGGCCCAAGAATCTGTCGGCGACCGATTCGGCAAGAGTATTTGGCAGACCGCTCGAACGCGAATACTCTCTGATGGAACTGCTTCGCCGACCCAAGGTCACCTACGCGTCGTTGATGGACCTTCCGGGCACCGGCCCGGGAGTTCAAGATGCCAAGGTGGCGGATCAAATAGAGATTCAGGCGAAATACCAAGGTTATATCAGGCGCCAACAGGACGAAGTGGCGAGGACGGAACACTACGAGTCAATGCGTCTCCCCGCTGACCTTGACTACGGCAAAGTGCTAGGGCTTTCAGTGGAAGTTCGGCAAATACTGCGACAGTATCGCCCCGAAACGATCGGTCAGGCATCTCGGATATCGGGGATTACACCGGCGGCCATATCACTGCTTTTAGTGCATCTGAAGCGCATCGTGCAAGAGCCCCAACGAGCGTCAACAAGGTCGGCAGCTTGAACGTCACGACAAATCGTGAGCGTGTGCTTGCTGACGTTATTGGCCTTATAACGAAAGGGCTTATGGACCTTGATCTAAATTTTGACGCGATGCAACAAGGACAGCTGCTGCAGTATCTGAAGTTATTGGACAAATGGAATCAAGTCTACAACCTGACAGCCATTCGCGACATGACGAAAATGGTCGGGACCCATCTACTGGACTCGCTTTCGGTCATTCCCTTTATTTCAGGGAAAACCCTACTCGACATCGGCAGCGGGGCGGGGTTGCCGGGCATGCCGATCGCTGTCGCGAGACCGCAATGCGAAGTGACGCTTCTGGACAGCAACCACAAGAAATCAGCTTTTCTTCGCCAGGTTATAGCCGAGCTCGCGCTGAAGAATGCGACGGTTGTTTGCGAAAGAGTCGAATCCTGGGCCGCCCCGAAAAAATACGACGTCATCATTTCACGGGCATTTTCCGATTTGGGCGAATTCGCATCGCTTTCGGCTCGCCTGCTCGCACCGAATGGTGTAATCGCGGCGATGAAGGGACTGTATCCCTTTGAGGAACTTGAGCGCATTCCTGAGGGATTCGGCGTTAAGGCGGTCGAGGCGCTGCGGGTCCCGGGTCTTAAAGCCAATAGGCACCTCGTGCTTATCGAGCGCGCATGACCCGTGTCCTCGCCATTACGAATCAGAAGGGCGGCGTCGGCAAGACCACGACCAGCGTCAATCTCGCCGCAGGACTCGTCCGGGCGGGCAAACGGGTGCTTCTGGTGGATCTGGACCCGCAAGGCAACGCCACGATGGGCAGCGGCATCGACAAGCGCGCGTTGAATACGAGCGTCTATCAGGTTCTTCTAGGCCTGTGCACGGCGCAGACGACCCGGCTGCGTTCGGAGGCCGGCGGCTACGACGTGCTTCCCGCGAATCGGGACCTGGCCGGAGCCGAGGTCGAGCTGGTGCAACTCGAACACCGCGAGACACGCCTCAAGTCCGCTCTGCTACCGATCGCTGCAGAGTACGATTTCGTCATTTTGGATTGCCCGCCATCGCTCAATATGCTCACTGTGAATGGTCTCGCCGTTGCCGATGCGGTGATGATCCCGATGCAATGCGAATACTACGCGCTAGAAGGCTTGTCCGACCTCGTCAATACCATCAAGAAGATCCGTCAGCATCTGAACCCGAAACTCGAAATTGAGGGCTTGTTACGCACGATGTACGACCCGCGCAATACTCTGGCGCTGCAGGTGTCGGCTCAGCTGCAAACGCATTTCGGTGCCAAGGTCTATACCACTGTCATCCCACGTAACGTGCGGCTTGCCGAGGCGCCGAGCTACGGCGCTCCCGCGGTCAACTTTGATCAGGCTTGTAAAGGGTCTCAGGCGTACATCGCGTTAGCCAGCGAACTCCTCTCGCGCTGCCAGTTGCAGGCGGCCGCCTGATATTGCGATGAGCACCAAGCAAAAAGGGCTGGGACGAGGGCTGGATGCATTGCTCGATAGCGATGGCGCTGGAAGTGCAGCCGTCGAGCGCCTGGCTACGCTCACGTTGGACCAACTGGTCCCCGGGCGCTATCAGCCAAGGACGAAAATGGACGAAGCGTCGCTGGGCGAACTCGCCGCGTCGATCCGCAAACAGGGTCTGATGCAGCCGATACTCGTTCGTCCGGTCGGCAGGGACCGCTACGAGATCATCGCCGGCGAACGTCGTTGGCGCGCAGCCCGCCTCGCGGGGCTTGCCGAGGTGCCGGTGGTCGTGCGAGAGGTTCCAGACCAGGCAGCGCTGGCCATGGCGCTGATCGAAAATATCCAGCGGGAGAACTTGAACCCGCTCGAAGAGGCGCAGGGGGTACAGCGGCTGATCAGCGAGTTCCGCCTCACCCATCAGGAAGCTGCCGACGCGATCGGTCGCTCGCGCACTGCGACGACGAACCTGCTGCGTCTGCTCAATCTGGAGAAGTCGGTGCAACGGCACATGATGGAAGGACGGCTGGATATGGGCCACGCGCGCGCGCTGCTCTCGTTGGACGGCCGGCGTCAGGACGAGCTCGCGCAACGCGTTGCCGAACAAGGCCTGTCGGTGCGCGAGACCGAAAGGCTGGTCCACGACATTCTCCACCCACGGGTGAAGGCGAAGGCGCGCCGCGCGCGCGTCGACCGCGACGTAGCGCGGCTCGAGGAGGAACTCTCGGAAGAATTGGGTACCACAGTGGAGGTTCGTCGGGGCGCCAAGGGCTCGGGCAAACTGGTAATCCGCTATACCAGTCACGAGCACCTCGATTCATTGCTGGCGCGACTCAAACGCCGGTAGAAGCCGGCACATCGGAGGCTCTGCCATGAAAATCGATATCTTCAACCACGTCATGCCGGTGCCGTACCTCGAGATGATGAAGCAGCACTCGAAAGATCCAGGCATCGTAAAGCGCATGTCCAGCTTGCGCATGCTTTGGGACATCGAGGCCCGCGTGCAGATGCTGGACCAATGGCCCGACGTGCAGCAGGTCTTGACCCTTTCGCTGCCTTCGCCCGAGCTCATCGGCGGCCCGGCCCTCGCTCCCGAACTCGCTCGGATCGCAAACGATGGCATGGCGGAGATGGTGCGCAAATGGCCGAAGAAATTCCCCGCGTTCGTGGCGTCGCTGCCCATGAACAACGTACCCGCCGCGATCGAGGAAATCGACCGCGCGATCGGGAAACTCGGCGCGCGCGGCGTGCAAATTTGCACCAGCGTCAACGGCCGGGCGCTGGACGACCCGGAGTTTTTTCCGGTGCTCGAGCGCGTGACCCGAAAGCACGACTTACCCATCTGGATGCACCCGGCGCGACCGGCGACACGCGCTGACTACGTAAACGAACAGGAGTCCAAATACGAGATCTGGCAGGTCCTCGGCTGGCCTTTTGAAACCAGTGTGGCGATGGCGCGAATGGTCTTTTCCGGGCTGTTCGAAAAACTGCCGGAAATGCGGCTCATTACTCATCACTGCGGGGCCATGATCCCTTTTTTCGCCGGCCGCGCCGAGACGCTTTGGGCGCAGCTCGGATCCCGCTCTGCCGACGAGAACTACGACGATATTCTCAAGCAGCTGACCAAGAAGCCGATTGAATACTTCAAGATGTTCTATGCTGACACCGTGCTCGGCGGGTCGGCTTCGGCGCTGCGCTGCGGCCTGGATTTCTTCGGCGCCGACAAGATCGTATTCGCGAGTGATTGTCCGTTCGATCCCGAGGGAGGACCGATGTTCATACGCGAAGGCATCCGCTCGATCGAAGACCTGAATTTGAGCGAAATCGACAAGCGCAAGATCTATTTCGGCAACGCGTTGCGCTTGATGCGGATGCCGGACAAGTCGAAGCAGTAATCCCCCGGCAGGACGGGGAGTCGTCAAAACCCGCTCATCGCGGGGCACCCGACTGCTATGGAGCGGTCATCTCGTTGAGCACGGCGGTCCACGCTGAAGCGATATTTCCGAGTTCGTAGCCGCCTCCGCCGAACACCATGATCCGGCCGCCGGTGAATTGCCGGGCGAGATCGAGCAGACGCCTCGTGGCGTGTGCATGTACCGCGCTTGTGTAGCACAGGTGAGCGAGCGGATCGCCCGCGAGCCCGTCGGCGCCAGCCTGCATGATGATGAACTGCGGCGCGTGGCGGCGCAGGTGATCTTCGGCAAGTTCCCACGCGGCGAAGAACTCCCGGTCGTATGACCCGGGCGCCATTGCCACGTTGAGTTTGGACCCCTCGGCGTTTCCCTTGCCCGTTTCATGCCCGTGGCCGGTGCCCGGATACAGGTAGTTGCCGTCCTCATGGATATCAACGACGATCAGGTCAGGATCGCTTTCGTAGGAATAGAAAACCCCGTCGCCATGGTGTACGTCGATATCAACATACGCAACGCGTTTGACCCCATAAATGGCGCGAAGCGTGTCGATGACTACACCGATATCATTGAACACGCAAAACCCCGCGGCACGGTCGCGCCGCGAATGGTGCATGCCTCCGACCGGCTGGAATGTGCGTCGCGCCTCGTCGGCCATGATGCATCGAAGCCCTTCGAGAGCGGTTCCCACAATGCACGCGGCCGCCTCGAATGCTCCGGGAAACGCTGGCGTATCTCCGGAATCGATATAACCGTAACCTCTGTTGGAGCATGTCTCGACCCATCGCAGATGTGCGTCATCGTGAAAACGTAGAAGTTCCTCCCAGGTCGCGCTGCGCGGCGCACCCATACGCACTCTTGCGTCGAGACCGAGCCTCTTCGCCTCGGTCCAAAATGCTCCCTGACGATCCGTGGAGAATGGATGACCGTCCGGAAAACCGTATTTCGACAGTGCATCACCCACGTACAAGAGCATTTCGGGTTTCATCGGCGTTTTCAACCTGCGCCGACGTACTTTGCACGCGGCCTCAGCACAAAGCCGGCGAGCCGCTGTTCCAGGACGTGTGCGATCCAGCCCACGGTCCGACCGAGGGTCCACAAAGCGCTTGCACTGCGCTCGGGCATATTCAGAGCCGCCGTCAGCGCAACCAGACCCACTTCAATGCTGGGGCGCAATTGCAGGCGGCGCTCGGCCTGATCGATGAACGCGCCGATAAGCAGCGCTCGCGGGCTCTGTGGGGCGACGGACTCGGCAAGGCGAAGGAGATGCCGGGCTCGCGGGTCGCCTTTGGGGTATACGGGAAGATTGAATCCCGGCACCCTCGCTCCGGCCTGCTCGGCGGCTTCGAGACGCCGCGTGACATCATCGCGCGTGTTCGCGCCGCGCAGCAGATCCTCCGCGAGATCACAGGCGCCGCCAAGAGTCGCACCCGAATGGGCAGCGATCGCAGCCAAGACACAGGCTCGCAGTTCCGCTCCCGTCGATGCGGCAACCCGGGCCGCAAATGTCGAGGAGGAAAGCTCATGGTCGGCGCACAACACAAGCGCCTGATTGATCGCTGACCCGGCGGCGGTCTCGGATTCGAGGCCAAATACAGTGGAAATGGATTCGGCGATGCTCGTACTAAGCTGTGGCGCCGAGAATGCCGGTTCCGGCGCCAGATACCCGACACACCCGGTCAGCGCAAGCATCAGCTGCCGGGCGCCCGAAATGGTCGTCCCGCGCCGGATTTCGCTGCCGGCGGTTTCCGCAATGCCCAGCATGCTGGTTGCCAGCGCGTAGATGCGTGCGATCGGCTGTCGTGGACCGTGCAAGGCCACTGTGTTCATCAGGCTGACGAATTCCGGTGGCAACGGTTCTTGGTCCCAGCGCATGGGTTCGTGGTGCAGCACGCCCGTCCAAAGCAGTTCGGCGACTGCTTCCAGTGAATTTCCGCTGCGGGCAAGCTCCAGGGCGGAACGACCGCGATAGAAGGGACCCTCTGGTGTGATCTCCGTGATCGACGTGTTGATGACGGGCTGTCCGCCCCAACGCATCGCCGATTCCGCCATGGCGCCTTGACCGTGCCGCGCCACACTGCGTGCGCGGACCTTCTCGATATCTTCGCGGTAATAAAGACGCTGCTTGCGGTCGAGCTGAGCAACTGAGCGGATCAGTCCGCGGCTGACATAGGTATAGAGCGTCTGCGGTTTGATGCGCAGCATCCGCGCCGCGTCCTCGGCGCTGAGGTAATCGGAGTCGGCGGCCTCCGGAAAGGTCGCGTTGTGGGCGTGCATTGCGAAGTCGACCGCGGGATGGCTGGATAGGTCGATTATACGATCGAGATTGATCCAGTGTCGGTTCACGCCTAAGATTCCCTGCCATTGTTCACGGTTGTCCTCGGCGACCGTGGGTCCACGGGAGATCAAGCATGAGGAGGATCATCGTCGGTATTACCGGCGCGACCGGCGCAATCTTCGGCATCCGCCTGCTACAGGCTTTGCGCGCCGCCGAAGTGGAAACCCATTTGGTGTTGTCGAAATGGGGTCAGCAAACCATCGAACACGAAATGGGTATTTCCGCCGACCAGCTGCGCGATCTGGCCTCCGTCAGCCATGGATCCAGCAACATGGCAGCGACGGTCTCGTCCGGGTCGTTTTTTACCGACGGCATGGTGATAGCCCCGTGTTCGATGCGCACGCTGGGTGCGATCGCACACGGCTACGGCGAAAGCTTGGTGCACCGCGCGGCTGACGTGATTCTCAAGGAACGGCGCCGGCTCGTGCTGGTGCCGCGCGAAACCCCGCTGTCGGAAATCCATCTCGAAAACATGCTAAAACTCGCTCGCATGGGAGTGGTAATGCTCCCGCCCATGCCTGCGTTCTACAATCGGCCGCAAAGCATCGACGATATTGTCGACCACATCGTAGCCCGGGTTCTGGATCAGTTCGGAATACCCGCCGATTTTGCAAAACGCTGGGACGGCCAGTTGGGTCGCCCGGACTCGGTTAAACGCGTCAAGTGACTGTCAAGCACGGAGAGCAGACCATGAACAAGCCCGCCAAACCCACTGCAGTAAAGCCCGATATAACCAGCCTTCCGAAGACCGTGGACTGGCTTCGGGCGGAAGGCCTCCTTGTGGAGACCGACAAGGAAGTCAATCCCGATCTGGAGATTACCGGCCTGCAGAAGCATTTCGACGGCAGCCTGCCGATGCTTTTCAACAAGGTCAAAGGAAAGCCGCACGCGCGCGCTATCACGAACCTGTTCAGCGACATCCGCGTAGTCGAGAAGATGTTCGGCTGGAAGGATTCGCTCGATCGTGTGAAGAAAGTTGCCCGGGCCCTTGACCGTCCGCTCGCGCCGGTGACGATCTCGCAGGACGAGGCACCGGTTCAGGAGCTCGTCATCACTGACGATCTGGACGTGAACAAATGGATCACCGCCATCCGCCACACGCACCTTGAATCCGAGATCACGATCGGCTCGGGAATTTCCTGCGTTATCGGGCCATATTTCGACGGCGGCAGCCACATCGGCTACAACCGCATGAATTTCCGCTGGGGCAATATCGGTACGTTCCAGATTTCTCCCGGATCGCACATGTGGCAGGTGCTCACGGCCCATTACAAGGACGAGAAACCCATTCCGCTCACCATGTGCTTCGGCGTGCCCCCGGCCTGCACCTATGTCGCCGGCGCTGGGTTCGACTACGCCATCCTGCCCAAGGGCTGCGACGAAGTCGGCATTGCAGGCGCGATCCAGGAAAGCCCGATCCGCCTCGTCAAGTGTCGGACCATCGACGCTTATACCTTGGCCGACGCCGAATACGTGCTGGAAGGGTATCTGCATCCCAGAGACAAACGCTATGAAACCGCCGAAGCCGAAAAGCACGGCGTGCAAGGCCGATACCACTTCCACCCCGAATGGGCGGGTTATATGGGCAAGGCCTACAAGGCGCCGACGTTCCACGTTACCGCCATTACGATGCGCAAGAAGGAGAGCAAGCCCATCATCTTCCCGCTCGGCGTGCATACCTCCGACGACGCCAACATCGACACGTCGGTGCGCGAATCGGCAATTTTTGCGCTGTGCGAAAGGTTGCAGCCCGGCATCATCCAGAACGTCCACATCCCCTACTGCATGACCGACTGGGGCGGCTGCATCATCCAGGTCAAGAAGCGCAACCAGATCGAAGAAGGCTGGCAACGCAATTTCTTGTCGGCCATCCTTTCGTGTTCGCAAGGCATGAGGCTGGCGATCGCCGTTTCCGAGGACGTCGACATCTATTCGATGGACGACATCATGTGGTGTCTTACGACGCGGGTGAATCCGCGGGCCGACATCCTCAACCCGATCCCCGGTGGCCGAGGCCAGACTTTCATGCCGGCCGAGCGCATGACTTCAGGGGATAAGCCCTGGACGGCATCCAATACGCAGTTCGAGGGCGGTATGGGCATCGACGCGACCGTCCCCTTCGGTTACGAGAACGATTTCCACCGTCCCGTATACCCGGTGGATCGCGTCAAGCCCGAGGATTTCTTCAACGCGAAGGACATCGACCGCATGAAAGCGCGCATGGCGGGCTGGGTGCTATCGCTCGCGCGCACCGGTCGCTGATCGATTCCGCTAACCGGCGGACCGCGTCTTGCACGGTCCGCCGCTTTTCAGCTGCGATATGGAACCAATGCTGCAGGGGTGTGTGGTCCTCGACTGCTCCCGGCGCCTGGGCTGGATTGCCGGCCGGTTGCTCGCGGACCTCGGCGCCGATGTGACCAAGCTTGAAGCGCCGGGGTCCGATGTGTCCTCCGCGGATTGGCGGGCGCTCAACATCAACAAGAAACTCATCAGGGCGGACCTTTCGGAACCAGTCGGAACGCGTATGCTGGATGATATTGCTTCGAGTGCCGACATACTGATCGCCACGCCGAGTGCTGGAACCAGCGATGTCCGACTGTTCGATTACGACCGGCTCCGAACGATCAATCCGCGGCTGATCGTGGTTGCGATCACGCCGTTCGGACTCACCGGCCCGAAGGCCCAATGGCGGGCGTCCGACATCGAAATCATGGCCGCGGGCGGCGCAATGGCCCTCGCCGGTGAACCCGAGGGCACGCCGCTACGCGTTAGTGCGCCACAGTCCTACGCATGGGCGGGCAGCCAGGGGGCGGTCGGCGCGTTGACGGCGCTCGCTGCCCGGTGGCGCACCGGGCGCGGCCAACTGGTCGATGTTTCCGCCCAGGCGGCGGTCATTACGGCGCTCTCGCATGCGCCGACCTTCGTCGATATCCTGGGGATCACTCCCACGCGAGCGGGTGCTTATATGACCGGTCGCTCGGTTACCGGCGCCAAGTACCGGGTCTTCTGGCCCTGCCGCGACGGCTTCATCAATTTCATCCTGTACGGCGGTGCGGCCGGCCGGCGCACCAATGAGCAATTGGTTGCCTGGATGCGCGAGAAGGGGCTCGAGCTCGGCCCGCTTGGCGCAATGGACTGGGCACGGTTCAGTCCTACGCGGGCGACTCAGGCCGAGGTCGACGCAATGGAAATTCCGATAGGCCGGTTCATCGGGTCACTCACCAAGCGAGAATTTCTCGAAGGTGCACATAAGCGCGAAATGCTTGGCTACCCGGTTTCCAATACCGCCGATATTTCTACCGATCCTCAACTCGAGGCGCGTGGATTCTGGCAGGACCTGCCGGGGCCGGATGGCCGCGCGGAAAGGCATTGCGGCTGCTTTGTGATCGTAGACGGCGAGCGGCCGCCGCTGGTGCGTCCCTCGGAGCAGGCCGAGGGCGTTACGCGACATGTGAGCGAAGCATGAACGCCGGCTTTTTGGCGCTGGACGGACTGAAGATCGTCGAGTTCGGCGGCTATGCGGCCGGACCGCACGTGGGCAAGATGCTTGCCAATTTTGGCGCGACCGTCGTTCACGTGGAATCGATGAGCCGGCCGGACGGTTTTCGGATGCAATATCCGCCCTACAAGGACGACACCCCGGGCATCAATTCCGGCGGATGTTTCACGTACTTCAACGACTCGAAGTATGGCGTCACGATAGACGTGAAGAATCCCGAAGGCCGCAAGCTCGCCAGGCAACTTACCGACTGGTGCGACATCGTCATCGAGAACATGCGTCCCGGAGTCATCGACCGGATTGGACTGGGCTTCGAGGAACTGCGCAAGAGCAATTCCGACCTGATCATGCTGTCCACCTGCAACATGGGTCAGACCGGTCCGCGCGCAGACACACCGGGCTTCGGTTCACAGCTCTCGGCACTGGCAGGGTTCTGCGGGCTGACGGGCGCCAAGGACGGTCCGCCGATGCTGCTCTATGGCCCGTACATTGACTACGTCGCATCCACGCTCGGTGCGGCGGCGGTACTCGCGGCGCTGGAACGCCGGGAACGCACCGGAAAGGGTGCCTACCTCGATGTTTCTCAGTACGAGTGCGGCCTGTTGTTTCTTGCCGGACCGCTGCTGGAATACCACACCAGCGGCAAGATCGCGGACCGAGTCGAGAACGACGATCCGGATGCCGCGCCGCACGGTGCCTACGCTTGCCAAGGCGAGGGCTGGATAGCGTTGTCCTGCTGGTCGGAGGACGAATTTGCCCGGCTGTGCGGCGCGATCGGCAGGGCCGAGCTGGCGCGCGATCCGGCGCTGGCGACACTTGCAGGACGCAAGAGCGCCTCGGTGCGCATCAACGATGCACTAAGTGCCTGGGCGCGGGCCCGAGAGGCACACCAGGCCGCGCGGATGCTCCAGGCTGCGGGCGTGCCCTGCCACGCGGTGAATTCGATTGCGGACCTGTTTAGCGATCCTCAGCTCGTGGCGCGGCGGCAGTGGTCGAGGCGGCGCCATCCCGTTATCGGTGACCAGGCCTACTGCTCTCCGGCATTCGAGCTCTCGGAAACCCCGGGGGACGTCACAGCGTCCGGACCGGTCCTGGGCGCCGACAACGAGCGCGTATTCCGGGATTTCCTCCGCATGAGCAAGGACGAATTCGACGCGGCGCGCGCCAAGGGCGCCATGGATTGAAGAGATAGTCTGCCGATGGACCGGGACGCGCTGCGCGCAGAAATCGAGGCGTTCTTGGCCGCGCACCATACCGTGTCCCTCGCGACAGTGGACGATCAGGGTGCGCCGCACGCGGCGAACCTTCTTTACGCCTGTGATGGCTTGGCGATCTACTGGATGTCCGACACGGAATCCCGCCATTCGTGCCACATCGAGAAGCGGCCGATTGTGACAGCCACGGTCGCGCCCGATTATGAGGACTTCCGATCGATTCGGGGCCTGCAGATCTTTGGTACAGCGAGACGTCTTTCCGGCGCACAATCATTGGGGACGGCGCGACGGATGATTTCCCGGTATGGTTTTCTCGCCGAACTCGCGAGCGGTCCGGCTGCGTTGCGCGCGGCGTTCGAAAAAGCGGGGTTCTATTGCCTGATACCGTCCCGCATAACCTATATAGACAACACCAGGGGCTTCGGCCACAAGGAAACCCTGGAGTTGCCTACCGAGTACGGCGGCTAGCCAGGACCCCGGCGTCGCACGATGTCTGTCGACGCTATCGGACCGAAGTGATGAGGTACCTATGAATGACACCGAACAGTCCCGTGCGCTGGGGCGAATCACGGTTCTCGATCTGACGCGCGTGCGCGCAGGCCCGACCTGCGTGCGCCAACTCGGCGACTGGGGCGCGAACGTGATCAAGATCGAGGCGCGCGTCACTGACTCGAAGGACGCTGCGCAGGCCGATTTTTCCGGGCGCCACGAAGCCGATTTCCAGAATCTGCATCGCAACAAACGCAGCATCACACTCGACCTGAAGCATTCGGACGGCGTGGCGATACTCAAGCGTATGGCGCAACACGCGGACGTTCTGGTCGAAAACTTCCGCCCTGACGTGAAGCATCGGCTTGGCATCGACTACGAAACGCTCGCAAAGGTCAATCCACGCATCATCTACGCAAGCATTTCCGGATTTGGCGAGGACGGACCCTACAAAGACCGGCCCGGCGTGGACCAGATTGCTCAGGGCATGTCAGGGTTGATGTCGGTGACGGGCGAACCCGGGCGCGGTCCCATGCGTGTCGGCACGGCGCTTGCCGACCTGTCTGCCGGCCTGTTTGCGGCACTCGGTATCCTCGTCGCGTTGTACGAGCGCGAGAGTTCCGGCAAGGGGCAATGGGTGCAGTCCTCGCTGCTGCATTCACAGATCTTCATGTTGGATTTCCAGGCTGCTCGCTACACCATGAGCGGCGAAGTCGCCAAGCAAGCGGGCAACGGACATCCGACCGGAGTACCCACAGGCACCTATCAGGCGAGCGACGGTTACGTCAACATTGCGCCGACGCCGCCGATGTGGCGTCGCTTCTGCAACGCGATCGACCGGGACGACCTTGCCGACCATGCCGAATACGCGACTGCGCAACTGCGCCGATCGCGCCGCAAGGAACTCGACGAACTGATCGGTAACATCACGCGGAAGATGGATTGTGCCACCCTGATCGAGCGCATGAACGCGGCAGGCATTCCGTGCGGCCCGGTCTATTCCATCGACCAGACGTTCTCGGACCCAGGAGTCAGGCATCTGGGCGTGACGCAAAGCGTCGCGTCGAAGGCGCTCGGGACCATTTCCCTGTTGAGCCAGCCCGTGAAGCTGAGTCGCACGCCGGCGGAAATCACCAGCGCGGCGCCGGAGGTCGGCGAGCACACGGACGAGATTCTGGCCGAGTTCGGTTACGCCGCCGAGCAGGTTGCGAAATTCCGCGCATCGGGCGCGGTATGAGGACCTGCTGAATGCGTGACCGATTTCGTTGATCGCGCGGCCGAGATCGCCTCATCGGTCCGATGATTTTCGTTGCCTGCCAGTATCTGGAATCGCTTTCGATCGGCATCGATCATGAAATGGGGTATCGGCGCCGGATTGGCAGGTGCTAACAGAATGATAGAGATGCCATTGGCTCCCGAGCGTCAACGCGATTCAGAGTACGTGAGCGGCGCCGAAGCGGCGCAGCTGCTGGGCGTAAAACCGCAGACGCTTTATACGTACGTGAGCCGGGGTGTAATCCAAAGTTTTCCTGCATCCACGGGTCAGCGCCGCCTTTACTTTCGCTCCGATATCGAAAGGCTGCGTTCGCGTCCGCGCGCGCGGCGCGCAATGGGCGCGCTCGCGGCGTCGGCGATGTACGCGGGCGAGCCGATCATCGCTACTTCGATCACCGAGATCACGTCGCAGGGCCCGCGTTACAGGGGGCGACTGGCGACCGAGTTAGTGGTTGCGGGCTTGCCCTACGAGAACGTCGCCGAGTTTCTGTGGACGGGGGAGTTGCTCGATGAGCCGATCCGATGGACCTTCGAGCCATTGCCCTTGGAAACACAGCGGATCATCAAAGCGCTCGAACATTCGCGCGCCGATGCCCCTATCGCTCACGTATTCGCGACGATCGCACTGTCGATAAGTATGGCCCGCGGCACTCGTGCGGCGCGCTTGCGTACGAGCAGCACCATCACCGCGGCTCGGCAGGTATTGCAGACATTTGCGGGGTGTTTTGGCTTCTTATCGGCGCGCCATGCCTACCTGCCGTACCCTAAAGCCACGTCGATCGCCGCGGCGGTGCTGCGCGCCTCGGGACTGGCCTGCACGGATGACCGAACGCGCATGGTCAACGGGCTAATGGTGTTGCTCGCAGATCATGAACTGTCACCCGCGACGTTTGCCGCCCGGATCGCGGCATCGAGCGGCGCCGATCTTCACGCGTGCCTGGTATCAGCGATCGAAACAAGTTCGGGCAGGCGGATCGCAGAAATCTACGACCGCACCGAGGAATTCCTGAGAGGCGCCAAATCGAAAGCTGAATTGATGCAACGCGCACGAGACTACCAATCAAGCGGCGGCACGCCGCCCGGATTTCACCAGCCGATCTATCCGCACGGTGATCCGCGCGCGCCATATGTACTTGATCTGGTTCGCCGAGCGGGGCGCTCGTCGCGGCACCTGAACATGGTATTCGCGTTTCTCGACGAGGCCGACAGCAGGCTCGAGTTGAAACCGCGAATGGAATTTGGCGTTGTCGCGATCGCCGAAGCGCTCGGCTTTCCGAGGCGCGCGGCAGCCGGACTATACATTCTGGCACGCGTCGCCGGCTGGGTGGCCCACGTCATGGAACAGAGGCTATCGGCCTCGCTGCTGCGGCCCAGAGCGAAGTTTGTCGGCTGATCCGCGCGTCGCGGCGTGGAAAACAATTACCGGGGCACTCGTGATATGGAAATTTTTCTGACGGGATGACCATAGGTGATCACTCTCCGTCCAAGAATTGCTGGTGCTAGTATTGAGTCGACGGTCGGAAAAAACGAAACAAGGAGGGGCCATGACCGCGCGCATCGGATACCTGTTGCCAACCCGCGAGGCGATCATGGAAGGCCGGCCCGAGGCCGAGCCGCTGCTGGGTCTTGCCGAGCGGGCGGAACAACTCGGCTACGATTCTGTCTGGATCGGCGATTCACTGCTCGCTCGCCCACGCCACGAGCCGCTTACGCTTCTGGCAGGCGTCGCGGGAAGGACCAGGCGCGTGAAGCTCGGCACGGCCGTGCTGTTGCCGGCGCTGCGCAACCCGGTGCTGCTGGCCCACCAGGTCGCCACGCTCGACCAAGTCAGCACGGGCCGCGTGATCCTCGGCATCGGCATCGCCAGCGATGTTCCCAACGTTCGCGCGGAGTTTCGCTCGGCCGGAGTGCCGTTCGAGAAGCGTGTCGGCACGTTGATGGAGTGCATGGCGCTCTGCAAGGCACTGTGGAAAGGAAGTCCGGTGGATTGGGATGGCCGCTGGCAAGTCGAGCAGGGCGTGATCGGTCCGACACCTCATCAGCCGGGCGGCCCGCCGATCTGGGGCGGCGGATCGGCACCCGCTGCGCTTGAACGGGTGGGGCGGCATTTCGACGGCTGGTTCCCGACCGGGCCCGGCTCAAAACGTTGGGGGGAGCAGTGGCGCCAGGTGCAGGCTATCGCGCGCGACGCCGGACGCAAGCCGGAGGTCCTGGAGGCGGCTGTTTACCTGACGCTTGCCGTCGACGAAGACTCGCGCGAGGCCGAACAGCGCATCAACAATTTCTTGTCAGCCTATTACGGGCAGCGCCCCGAGGTGTTGAAGGAGCGTCTGGCCTGCTTCTCGGGTTCGGCCGGGGCCGCGGTGGAATGGCTGAACGGCTATCTGCAGGAGGGTGCCCGGTACCTCGTCCTGCGCTTCGCCGGCGATCACGAGCGGCATCTGGAAACGATCGCGAAGCTGCGCGGGGCACTGGCCGCCTGAGATCGAGCACGCGGCCAAATCGGCAAGGGTACGCGCTGTGCCATCTGAAGCCGCGAACCCTCAATCGGCCAGGGGGTTCAGCGGGACGGCGTGCGGCGACTGATGACGTGGCGCCGCTGCAGGCGGTCAGCGACCCGCCCAATCGCAATATTGGCGGCGACGGCAAGCACAAAAATGATCAGCAGCACGGCATAGAGATCGGGAATGTGGAAACCTTCATAGCGCTGAATCGCGAGGAATCCCAGGCCGCGGTTGGAGAGCTTTATTTCCGCAAGCAGCGTGCCGATGATCGCCACGCCCAGACCCAACCGCATGCCGGTCACGACCGCCGGCAGCATGGAAGGAAAATAGACCTTGACGACAGTCTGCCAGCGCGACGCGCGAAAACTGCGTGCAACCCGCAATAGCACCGGCGGCACCAAGCGCACGCTGTCGTAAGTAGCAACAACAACCGGGAAGAACGCCGATATCGCGCCCATCGCGATTTTGGAGCCGATGTCCACGCCGAAAAGGATCATCAGCACGGGCAGAAAGATGATCTTGGGTGTCGGCGCGAGAACGTGAATATAGGGATGGGCCATGCGGCCAAGAAAGACGGCAACACCCATGAGCGTGCCCAGGCCGACGCCCGCGGCCGAACCGATAGCAAAGCCGACTCCGATCTCCTCGGCCGAGCGCCACAGGTGGGGGTAGAAGTTAGAGCTCCCCAGCTCCGATGCCGCCGAGGCTAGCACCGTCAGCGACGAGGGGACTACGCCCTGAAACACCAGGCCGGAGCGCGCCAACGCTTCCCAAGCTGCCCAGACGAGCAATAGCGTCGCAAGCCGCAAGTAGGCCGCCCGACTCACGCGCCTCGGCCCCAGCGGCGCTCGAGTCGCTCGGCAGCCGAGAATCCGAGCATCGAAATAAGCAGAACAAAGGTCACCGCGGCATACATCGCCGGAATGTCGTATCGGTCATACATCAACCCAACCATAAAGCCCAAGCCGCCGACGTCGACAAGATACTCCAGACCGACCACATTGATCGTCGTGTAGATGAAGCAGAGCCGCAACCCGGTGAAAACTGTGGGAAGCGCCGCGGGCAGCAGCACTTTCCGCAGCAGTGCGCTCTCCGGAAGGTTGAAGCTGCGCGCCACGTTGACCAAAACCACCGGCACCGCGGTGAACCCCTCGTAGGTCTTGAGAATTACCGGAATGACGCCCGAGAGAAAGCCGATCATCCCGATCGTCAGCGGGCCGCGCCCGAACAGGACCAGGAACAGCGGATAGAGCAGTATCAGTGGAGCCGAAAACAGCGCGGCAACCCAGTTCTCGTACGCGTTACCCAGCAACGGGAAGCGGTACATCGCCCAGCCGGCCGGTATGCCCATCACGGCTGCCGCGACGGTGGCGGCGAGCACGACTCCCAGCGTGGAAAAGAACGCCGACGCGAGCGGTTCCTCGGCCGCCATTCGCCATCCCGCGGCGGCGATTTCCGAGGGCGGCGGGGTAAGAAACGGAGACACCCAGCCCACGCTTGCCGCCCATTCCAGGGCGGCAAGCGCGAGTACAAGCACGGCAAAACCGGCTGCGGGCGCCAGCCAGCGGTGCATGTTCGTCAGGGATTCAACACGTCGACATAGTGCAGCATTTCGCGTATCCGTTCCGGCTTGAGCGGACCGGGCAAGCGCTTGTCGGCGATCGCCTGCTGAATGGAAAGTTCGATATTTCCGATCGGCTTGGTTCTCATCGAGTCCCTGGGATACATCTTGTCGCGCACTGAGCGCGCTATCTCGACCGTCGATTTGTTCGCCTTGGCGTACATCTCCAGCGCCTTATCCCCACTGTAGGCCCAATCCACCGCCTCGCGGTACGCAGCCATGAAGCGCTTGGCGACGTCCAGTTTCTCCTTGAGGAAACCGGTTCCGGCGATATTCACGCGGATCGTCTGCGTTTGCACGCCGGGTGCGTCGTTGCCGCTGGCAATGCGCCGGATCTTGCCTTGCTGCAGCAGATCCGCGGCAAAGATGCCCGCGCTCCAGCCGACGTCTATCTGCCCGGACATGAGCTGAGTGAGCGTCCCCGACGGTCCGCCCGTGCTCACCTTCTTGGTACTTGTACCGGAGGCCGCGACGATGGCGTTGAGCAGCAGATTGGTGGACGAGCCGGGCCGCGAGAACGCTACCGACTTGCCATTGGTGTCCTTGATGCTGTGAATGGGCGAGTCGGCCTTTACGTACCACCAGATATCGCCGGCGCCGGTAGACGTCGCCGAGACGATCGCAATCGGCGCGCCCTTTGCCCAGGCGCCTATCGCCCCCAACATGCCGGTATGCATGCAAAAGTCCATGCTCCCGGTAACCACCGTTTGCTGGCAGTCCGATCCGCCCTTGGTCCAGAGGACTTCCAGTTCGATGCCTTTCTTCTTGAATACGCCGGTGGCCTGGTCGGCAAAGTAAAAAGTCGTGGTGTCCCAGAAATTACGCTGGCTGCCCGCGACCTTCACCTTGTCCAGCGCCATCGCCGCGCCCGGCAGCGCCAGCGCCGCAACCGCCAAAGCTGCAACCGCATGCTGTAACCGCTTTCCGAATGCCATGTGTCACCTCCTAAGATGCTCCGTGATTGGGCGAACTTGCCCCCTGTACGAACCTCAACTGCTGCGCCGCGACGCCTCGTCCGCCGCCAGACCACGCGAGGCTTCCTCGCGCAAATCATGCCAGATACTTGCAACCAGATGCCCAAATTGTTCGCTTTCGATGATTTCGGAAGAGCGTGGGCGCGGCAGATCGACATCGACCACGCGCTTGATACGTCCCGGCCGGTAGCTCATCACGACCACGCGGTCGGAAAGGTGCACCGCCTCGGTGATACTGTGCGTGATGAGCAGCGTCGTCTGTCCCAGTTCGCGATGAATCTGCGACAGGCGGTCTCCAAGAAGCAGCCGGGTCTGCTCGTCCAACGCGCCGAATGGCTCGTCCATCAGCAGGATCTTGGGATGTGCGGCGAGCGTGCGCGCGATGGCAGTGCGAGCTTTCATGCCGCCGGAGAGTTCCCCCGGATAGCGATCCGCAAACTCTGTCAATCCCACCAGACCGAGAAACTGCTGCGCCCGTTGGCGCCGTTCCGCGGCGGGCAAGCCGCGTACTTCCAGCGGAAATTCGACGTTCTCAAGCGCGGTACGCCAGGGAAAAGTTGATTCCTCCTGGAACACCATGCCGATGTCCGGATGACAGCCGCTCACCCGGCGACCGTCAATGCGGACCTCTCCCTCGTAGTCGGTAATCAGACCGCCGATGATGTTGAACAGAGTCGACTTACCGCAACCGCTCGGGCCGATTACCGAGATGAGCTCACCCTGTTTGACGCTCAGCGTGACTTCGTCAATCGCGGTAACCGCGGTTGCGCCCGACCCGAAGCGCTTTCCAATGCCCTCCGCGGTCAGGACCGCACTCGCCTGTGCAGATCCGTGTCCCGAAGTCATGAATGGCTGCGCGCGGCAGTCGCGACCGTATTCGGCCATTGCGCTGAAGGCGCTGGCGGGAGTCCTTCTTCCGACCAGGACTCGTGCTCGTCACGATCGACTGCAAAGCTCAGCGGGGCCGTTTCCCCACTTGCTTTCGCTGAGATTCTGCTCACGGTAGTCGATCTCAAAAGGGATTTCGGCGCGGTGCCCGAAACTTGGTATACGAACTGATCCACCGCCGCTTCTTGTGTGATCTATATCACGATATCCGCGAACAGATTACCGGGAGAGGCAATTGTCGATCCTGAATCGAGATTGACACCTATCGATGCGGTGCCTAGTCTTGATCCGCTTCGATCGGCACCGTCTGGCGCGAGAATGGGCTCACGAAGCGAAGGAGGGGGTAACAATGGCACTGAGTGTGAAATTGGCCGAGGGGCGCGCGGTGAGATGGGGGGTGGCGGTGGACCTGAAGCGCTGCGTGGG
>Ga0155953_1048_pt1 | contig 59962 bp, 48 predicted proteins | sample RifCSPlowO2_02_FD_107607 | JGI IMG/M metagenome (GOLD analysis project Ga0155953, IMG submission 107607) | Betaproteobacteria bacterium RIFCSPLOWO2_02_FULL_63_19
GATGGCATTGTGGATGACGCGGTCCTTCCCGAAGGCAGGAATACTGCCGGCGGATTCGGAAACCGAGGTGAAGGCCATTTCGATCATGGCCTGGTGCGCATCGGGCATCCATCCGCACTTGACGCGCATCAATTCGCCGGTGAAGTTCTGCGATACCCCGGGTTCGGAGGAAAGCATCAACCGGCTGGCGGCCAAGGAACTCGACCATGTGTTCGGGATAGGGGACGGCATGCTCTCGGGGCGGGAGTATTTTTTCGGCCAGTGGTGCGCCGCCGATTCGCATTTTTTCTGGACGTGGCGCAGGGCGACGCAATTCGGTCTGGATTTTTCGAAATACCGCAACTGCGTTGCGCATTTCGAGCGCATGCAGCAGCGCCCCGCCGTGAAGAAAGCTCTGGAGTTCGAAAAACAGGTGCAGGCCGAGTTTGCCAAGGCGGCGTAGGACACCCCGGTTTCGACACTGAACCCGCGCCAGCGGGAAGATAGCGGTAGAGTTATCGGAGATCCCCAACGGTCGGTGCTGACTGAGTTCGAGCGCGCGCCCGCAACGTGAGGATCGCGCGCCAGGGAAAAATGAACGACCGGCTCGGCACGCGCGAGGTGGAGCAATATTGCGCTCTCGACGAACCCGCAGTGCAATTGGTACGGCGGGCGATGGCCAGCCTAGACGCTCGCGGTGTGCGGCTAGCACCGCATACTGGCTGTCAGGTGTCAGACGTCCATACTCTCGGCAATCTCCAGCACATCGTCGAACTCGACGCCGAGAGATGTAGAGGTCTTCGGGGCCGCGTACTAGGGCCCGGTTAACGCCAGGTACCGGTCATTCAAGCGAGCGTGATTTGTTGACTGCGTCAGGCAGTTCGCGACCGACAACGGACGTAAGAGGCTGTCTCCAAGAATCGCTCCCGCGCGGTCGTTGGGGGCGCGCTGTCTCGCGCGCGTCACGGCGGCAAGGACCGTACCAAGTTTAAGCCCTATCCGGATCACTTCTCTCCTTTCATTTTTCGCCCTGCGTTAGGGTCTTCCAAAATGGCCCCAGATACGGCCCGACCAAAGACAAAATCGTCAGCAAGATAAGAATCTTGCAGATAACCGAAGAATAGAACACGGAATAGGAACCGTTGGAGATAAGAAGCGCCCGGTGGTAATTCGTTTCAACCATTTCGCCCAATACAAGTCCCAGCAGCAGCGGTATCGGGGTAAAGCCCCGCTTCAGCAGGACGTATCCCAGCGCACCAAAAGCAAGACTGATCATCACGTCGGCCATGACGTTGCGAATGGCAAAGCTTCCCAGCAGGCTCACGACGAGTATCAGCGGCACGATGACATTGTTGGGCAACAGCGTCACCACCGCAAGATGCCGGGACGCCGTCATGCCGACGAAGAAGACAAAAAACGAGGCCAGCGAAAGCGCGACGAACAGACTGTAGATGATCTGAGATTGTTCGGCGAATACCAGCGGGCCCGGAATGATGCCGAAAATGATCATGACCCCCAGAAAGACCGCCGCGCCCACGCTGCCCGGTATGCCCAGCGCAATAGTGCAGACGAGATCCCCGGGCATGCAGGAATTGGTGGCGGTTTCGGAAGCAAGCACACCCTCCGGTGTGCCTTGACCGAACTTTTCGGGATGCTTCGATACCCGTTTCGCATCCGCCCAGGCAAGCAGCCCGGCCGAACTTTGCCCGACTCCCGGAAGCACGCCCACGAAAAGACCTATCAGCGCCGCACGAACCGCGGTTAGCGGATGCCGAAAATAGGCGCCCGCGCCCTCCCAGAAGCTGCCGGTGAGCTTTTCGAGGCGCGATATGGATGTCGCGCTTTCGGCCAGCACCAGCGCCTGGGTCACCGCGAACAGTCCCACCAGAGCTTGAATGAGCGGAATGCCGTCTTCGAGCGGCGAGCCGCGATAGCGGGTGACGAATCCCTCGGTGTTCGGATCCGCCGCTCCGTCACGCTGTGCATGACGCGCTAGAAGAAGGGATTGCCGTCGGCTCGTGCATGCAAGGCAGCGCAGCCGAGCGACAGTTGCTGTTTGATCTTATTCGATGCGCTTTGTCGCCTCCAGTATGCGCGGCGGTCACGGCGCGGGCTGGAAGCCCTTGTTAGTCCACTCGCTCAAATCGGCTCCGAACCACTCGGTCGGAAGCTCACGCCCGAGGCCGCCTTTCCTGCATGCCTTGTAGATCAACGCGCCTGCCGCGGCGAATTGAATCCCGACACCGGTGTTGCTCTTGTAAAAGATGATTTGCTTCGCTTCGGTTCTCCCGGGGTGCTTTCCGATTAGCACTTCTCCCAGCTCACAGACCTTGTCCCAACCGAATTTCCCCTCCTCGATCAAATCCAGGAGTTCGCGCTGCTGGTTCGTGATGGCGGTTCGTCGGCTGTTTAGCACGATGAAGTCGCTTCGGATCATGGTCGTAGAGTCCGCCTCGGTCCTGCGATGCACCCCATCCGTATTGGCGATGGTGGTGACGAGCTGGCCCGGCTCGAGCCAGTTGCCGTCAAATACGGGCTCGGATGAGTTGGTGGCCGACATGACGATGTCCGCACCCTTGATGGCGGCTTCCGGACCGGCGGCCGGCTGAACGTCGACGTCTAGCTGCTTCGAGGATTCTTGCGCAAATTGTTCGCGGTGATCCTTGTTGGGACTGTAGACCCTGACCTGCTCGATCTTTCGCACACAGCAGATCGCCTCCAGATTTCTCCGCGCTTCACTTCCGGAGCCGAACAGCCCGACCACCCGCGACTCCTTCCTTGACAGGGCGCGGTGCGCAACGCCTGTGGTCGCCCCGACCCGGATCGCGGATAGCGCGAAATCATGTATCAACGCGAGCGGCTCGCCGGTCTCCAGGCTGAAGAGCAGGAAGAATCCCCAACTCCGATTTGCCGGATAGCGAAAGTCCATGCGCTTCGAGCCTCCGACCAGGCGTTCCTGGACAATCGTGGAGTCGTAACGCAGCGCCGCTACGCCAAAGCTCGGCACGGCTCCGGGAATGATGTTCGCCATGTATCCCGGCTTGTCGAGATCCGGTGGAACCTTGAAGCGTACTCGCGGGCTGTTTACCGCGACACCAAGGGCTTCCTCGGCGAAGGCGCGCTCCATGGCCTCGATGCAATCGGGCATCTTGAGAACCTGCTTCACCTCATCGTCGCTGATCAAGAGCATTCCGTCTGTCCTTTCATCTGGTTTCAGTAGTGTCCCAACGTTTTTCAGAGGAGAACGCCCTGGATCGGCGACATTGGCGGCTCTGAATTGGTCGGGAGATTTGGAAGCAATTGATTTATGGGTGTTGTTTCGAACATGGTCAGACTCAGGATTTGTAGGATTTCATAGAGGCTATGCGACAGCTTGAGCCGCCTCTTCACGATCGCGATCAGCACGTAGGTGCAGACCGCGATCCAGATTTGCGTCTTCACGGCGTTCTCGCTGGTACCGAGAAATGCCTTGATGCGCAGGTGCTGCTTGATCCATTTGAAGAACAGTTCGACTTGCCAACGCTGCCGGTACAACTGAGCGACCAGCTCGGGTTTCAATGCAAAGTTGTTGGTCAAGAACGTGACGCGCTTGCCAGATTCCTCGTCCCGCACCACGATCCTGCGCAAGGTGGTCGGATAGTCTTTGCTCGAATAGAACACCGTGAGCACGCCGGCCTGGTCGCACAGAACATTGGTATCGATGCGATCGACCGGGTGCGAGTAGCGCCGCTTGAACTTGGTGTTGCTCTTGGCGCGGGTGACGAAGAAAGCCTGTGCTTGATGAATGGCGAACAATCGAGAGAAATCCAGATACCCGCGATCGAGCAAGTAGTACGCCCCCGGCTCGATGATCAGGTCGTCCAGAATATTGACCTCGTGGGTCTTGCCATCGGTAATGTGAATGAAGCTTGGGATCGCGCCGCGCAAATCCAACAAGGTATGCAACTTGATGGCGGCCTTGGCCGAACGGAACGGCGCCCACGGATAGATCGACAGGCACAGGTCGATGGTGGTGGCATCGAACGCATAGACCGTTGCGTCCAGATCCACCGCCAATGGATCGTCGGCATACAACGGCCGGGCAATGCCAATCAGATGCTGCGCAAAATCGGCGTATATCTGCCAGGGCCGCACCGCGTTCGCGTTGGACAGCGTGTTGCGCGAAATCGTCTTGCAGCGAAAGCCCATGTGGTACAGCCGCGCCGACTGGGCACGTAAGTTCACTTCGATATCTCTCAACGACTCGCGTGCAGTCAGCTGCGCAAAGGCCATCGCAAAGAACTGATCGAGGCAGGAAAATTCCTGCACTTTGTGATCGCCGCGATGCGTTGCCACGCAGCGGCGAAACGTGGAGAGCGGCACATGGGCCATGACCTGCGCAAACACGAGCATGCCTTGATGCATGGGAGCCTTCGGCGGATATCCGCAAAAGGCCTAAAGTCTGCGCCTCGACGTTCAAATCGAGACCAGACAAAATCGCTCGTTTCCGCATTTCAATCATTAACCTACAACCGTCTCAAGTGAAAACGTTGGGACACTACTGATCTGGTTTCTGAAATCCATGCGGCATCGGTGCCGCACTCCTGGTCGACGCGCATAAGGTGCTTTAAAGCGCCGGACTCCAGCCCGTTCCCGGAACGACTTGCACGGAGCAATGTATTCTCTTTGACAACCGTCACGTTGCTCGCGGCGACTGAATCTGGCAGCCCAAATCGGCGTGAAGACGAAATCCAAAATGAGGAATTGCTCGAGCGCCGTTACTTGACACTCAATCATGAGCGCTTGTCTTGGAGTTTGAGTAGCCGCATCGCCGTCCCGGCAAGAATACCTTCTTTCAATTCTTGCTTGATTTCAAGACCTCTCACCGCGGCAATATACTCACGTAGCGACCCCATCCCTTTGCCGGTGTCGGTGCTCACACCCGTAAAATCCTGAGGATAGTCTGAGGCAAATACCAGCCGCTCGGGAATGATGCCCAACAGAGCGCACCTTAACGCGGTAAGTCCCCCTTCGAAACCGCCGAGATCGAAGTAAAGCATATCGAAGTAGTCATTGAACGGCCGCTTGAGGGTCCCGAATCGGTAGGCCTTCGCGACCAGCCGGTCCTTGACGGCGGAAATACCTCCCCCAAAATGACCGATCACAAAATTGAGTTTAGGGAAGCGATCGAGAATTCCGCCGGCGATGATTCGCGTAGTCGCGACCGAGAGGTCTATTTCTCTTCCGAGGACGCGCGGCAAGTCAAGATCAGTAAGAAATTCATAGCCTCGCGGCAACATCGCCGGGTGAACAAAGATGGGCACGTCCAATTCGCTCGCCTTTGCGTAGAAATCGTACAGCTCCGGCGAGTCAAGTGAGAGACCTTTTACCTGCGAGGTAATAGTGACGCCATGAAGACCCAATTCTCTTATCGCCCGATCCAACTCTTTCATCGCGGCTTTACCTTCGAGCACCGGAGCGTGCGCCAGCGCCGCGACCCGACCGGGAAATTTCTGTTGGAGTTCGGAGAACTTGTCGTTGATGAACTGGCAATCTTCCAACGGAGCATCCCACCCGAGCAGACAGGAGAGTACGGAAACGTCAATTCCGGCCTCATCCATATCACGTAGCTGCGCCTCAGCATCGTAGAGCTTCGCGTGCATGGTTAAATGCGGCATTGTTCCGTCTTTCGCGAACGAAGTCTTGTCCGAGTAGAGGCCTCTTTTTCGGGCGAGTTCCACTGGAACATAATGGCGCTGAAAATCGACAATCACGTTTCTCTCCTCTGAAAGTGGACCCAAAGCTCGGACGAGGGCATAGGGCCAAAATCGATATCCTCGGGTTCCTGCCTCACCCCCGGACTGATAAGACTGTGGAGGAACGCGGTGGCGGCGGAACTCGGCAATTTCCGCTGGAGACCGGACTCATGTTGCGACGGCCAGTCATCATGGCGCGCCCCTAATTGTCCTTCTTACCGATTGCCTCTCGGGTCCGCCCGGTGCGCTGATCGGCGTCGGAATGGGCGTTCTTGACAACTGCGGTGCGCCGCACGCGTCACAAATGTCGACCCAACAGAGCCAGTTCGCATCGTCACGGAAGTCGCAGTCCTCGCGAAAATGGCTCAGGCGCGATTCGGTTCGGTACAGCGATGCTCTCAGGATGAACTCGGCGGCAAGCAGCATCGCCTCGGTTTCCTTGAGTCTTACTAGCTCATGCGTGTGCGGCGCTCTGAGGGCGCCGAACGTCTCGCGAAGCGTCGCCAGGCGATCGAGTGCGCGCTCAAGCCGCGCTGCATGCTTCCATACCGAGACGTCCCAGGCGAACATTAGCGCCTGGAGATCGCGAAGCACGCGGTCGCTCTTCGCCGCCTCCGCGTCGTTGCGCTCGCGATTGCTCTCCGCGTGCAACGCGCGCACTTCGTCAGCGTCGAGTACGGGCGCCCGCAGCCGGTCGAGTTCCTCCACCGCGCTGCGGCCTGCAATCCAGCCAGTACCGATGCACATGCCGATGTGGAATCCGGCAAAGTGGTTCGCTGCGCCCGCCTGGGCGAGTCCTGCCGACAGCAGCCCGGGTACGTCTGAGCGGCAAGCGGCGTCGGTGCGGATCCCCATCTTGGTCATCTGGTTCTGGGGATAGTAGGGTGTCGATCCGAATATCTCCGTCTGCGTCTCTTTGCCGAGTTTGCGGTAGAAGTACTCCATCCATTTCACTTTGCTCTTAATGAACGTTTCGCGAACCGGCTCGGGCACCAGTGACATATCGAGATACAGCGGGTCGTTGCCCTGCTGGTGCTCGATCGCCATCGCCCGGGCAATGCGCGGAACGTCCGCCTCGTCGCCCCAAACGGGCTCGTGACGCGGCATGAATTGCTCTCCCTTGGCGTTAACGAACCGCGCACCCTCCTGAATGGCAAAGGTGATGCCCTCGAAATAAAACCGCGGCGTCCCGGGCCGCGTATAGCTCAGCTCGGCGTTCCTCAAGGTCGCGCCGGCCTTGTACGCGAGCAGGGTCCCTGTCCCGGTGATGTCGCGCACGAACCCGGACCGAAAAGTGATCGCGTTGGTACATACGACCGTGGCGCGCGCCTTGATCGCATAGAACTCGCCGGTTCGGCTGTGAATCCCGACCGCCCCGACGATCGCGTCGCCGCGCCCTCGCATCAGTCCGGTGACGAAAGTCCGGTCGAGAATCTGCACGCCCTCGGCTTCGAGACCCCGTCGCAGCCGCCAGGAAAATTCCAGGCCGCCCCCTTCGGGACAGAGGACACGTGTTTCATCGAGGCCGCGCGTGGGCCGGCGGATGTAGCGTCCCTTATCGTCCTTTGGAAACTTCAGATCGAGCCCTTCGAGATCTTTCAGGCGATTCCAGGACATCGCCAGCACCTCGCGGATCAGAAGCTGGTCCGCTATCCAGTCGTTGCCGGCGATGATCTCGCGCGTGATCGCCTCCAAATCGTCATCTGGCTCGACCACAACGGTCCAGGCGTTGGAGAACGCGGTGTGGCCGGTGCGGCCGACGAGCCAGGTATCGGCGATCGTCACCCGCGTGCCCGGCGCGCCGTGGCGCTTGGCGGACAGCGCCGCGAGCAGGCCACCCGCCCCGGCGCCGATGACCAGGATGTCCGTGTCGATTAGGGTGCCGCTGAACCCGTTCATGGTTTCACCGCGCGGCACTCACCAGGGCCGCGGCCGGTTCCTGACGACCGGATGCACGTCGACGATAGTCTCCGGACAGAAGATCTCGCAACTGAAGCAAGTGATGCAATGCTCGCGAAACTTGATCACCGGAAGCAGCTTGTGTTGCGCGAGGTCGGGCACTTCGGATTCATGGGAGAAACGCTCCATGTGAATCACGTCGGCCGGGCAGACCAAATCGCAGATGCCGCAACCGGTGCAGTGCGCAACGTCGATGGTTTCGATCATCCTCGGTGCGCCGTCAAGACTAGAAAAAAAGTGTACGTAATCCACACTTCATAGTGAGACACATCCCTCGCGCAGGCGTTAGCATTGGATCGTAAACCTGACGCCGAAGAACCGGCATATCAGGAGAATATCCTTGGGCACGGGCTGCGGCCACCGCGGCAGACTCGATGCTCCGACCCTTCGAGGATGACGAGAAGAGCCGGAGCATTGACCAGACCGGAGCAGCTATTTCTTCAGCAGCGCCTGAAACTTCCCGACGTGCACATAAGCATCTGCGACGGCCTTGGCGAATTCCTTGCTGCTGACGGGCACCAGCACCATCTTCCGTTTCGTAGCGATGTCGATGAAGCCTTCTTCTTGAACCGCCTTAGTGAAGGCGTCTTCGAGAATCTTCACGATGTCGGACGGCGTGCCGGGCGGGGCTTCGACGCCACGCAGCGTCGGCACGAAACTCATGTCGTACCCGAAGTCCTTCGGGACGGGAACGTTGGGGTAATAGGGATCGCGCTTATCGCTGAACAGAATCAGCGGCCGCAGCTTCCCTGAGCGGATGAGCGACGCGGCGGTTCCGGCGAGGCAGATTGTGAAATCCAGGTGTTTCCCCGCCAGCGCTGCTACGGTGCCGCGCCCACCTTGATAGGGCACCCAGTTGACCTTGTCGATACCCAGTGCGCCAAAGCCGATCAGTCCCATGAGATGGGTTGTGCTGCCCCTGCCGGAAAGCCCACCGGACAGCGGTTTTGCCTTGGCAGCCTTCAGAAACTCGTCGAACGTCTTCCAAGACTCCGAGTTCACGACCAGAATCTGGCTCGAGCGGGACCAAGCGAAGATCGGCGTAAAGTCCCTGGTCTTGTAACCCGTCTTGCCCTGGTACTCGATGATCACGCTCTTTGGGAATGTGTAGGTAATGAGGGTGTAGCCATCCCGCGCTGCTTTCTGGAATTTCTCGAAAGCGATCTTGCCGCCCGCGCCCGCCTGATTTTCGATGACGACTGGTTGCCCCAGATGTTTTTCCACGAACGGCGCAATGGCGCGTGCCTCCGTATCCTCCCCGCCGCCGGCCGGAGCGGTTACGATGAGCTTCACCGGATGGCTGGGAAAGTCCGCGCCCAATACCGGGGGCGTGACAAGGGCTGCGGCCGTGACAACCACGCATAACTTGAGCGTCTTCAACATGGGTTTCCTCCTCTCATTGCTCGTCCTGCATCAAGGTGTTCCGGATCGGATCCAGAAAACATGGTCAGCAACATTTGCGCCGTACAGGTGACCAAAACGATGAGGTATCGATGGGTTCCGCAGGAAAACAAGAACCCGTGGCGGTAATTGGCTTCCACAATCTCGCCCAGCCCGAAGGGCGGCGGCAGGGGACCGGTGCTCATCTTAGCATGCCCTAGCTCCGGTGCGCGATGAGGACTATCGCGTTGGCGGGATGCGATAACATTGCCACCCAAGTGGCCCGGACCAACCGATCAGCAGGCCGCGCCGGCTCAAAGTGCGAACTCCTCGGCCTCGGAAAACTCCGGCGCCATAAACAGGTCACCCGGCAGTTCCGTGCCGACGCCGCGCTCACGCGCGACATCGATGACCCGCTTGCACACGGCAGCAAACTGCACCCCCATACCGACGTTGTTGCTGTGCCAGGTAATCTGCTTCATTCCCATGCGTCCGGGAAACTTGCCGATGCACAAATCGGAGAGTTCATTGACATGCTCCCAGGTGAGATACCCCTTGCGAATCGGATCTTCGATCTCGGGCTGCATGTCCTCCTTTGCCTGACTGAGAGAATTGACGACGATGATGTCCGCACGGCGTGCGACTTCATCGTCGAGTTCCCTGCGTGAGTCGAAGCGCGGCGCGCCGATCATCCCGCAAATGTGAACGCCCTCTTCCAGCCACTCTCCCTTGATCATCGGGTCGGTTGCCGTCGTTGCGGTGAACACGACGTCGGACCGCCGCACGCACTTCTCGGGAGAGTCCACAGCCCGTGCCTTGACGCCGAATCTCTGCGCGATCCAGGCAGCGAATCGTTCCCGGCGCTCACTGCGTACCGAATAGACCTTGACCTCTTCGATGCGCGGACGGATGGTGAGCAGCGCAGTAATCTGCCCAACTGCCTGAAGGCCTGCCCCAATCAGCCCCGCGACCTTGACATCGGGCCGACAGAGATACTTTGCTGCGACGCCGGACGTCGCGCCCACCCGCAGCGGCGAGATTGCCTCCTCCTGCACAATGCCAAGAAGCGCTCGCGTGTTCAAGTCCCAAACAAGGACCAGACCGGTCATGCCTCCGGGGTATTTCTTGCGGCGCTCATCGCCCACGAACGGAAAATTGGTGTGGCGAGCGTTCAGTCGCACGGCAGCAACGCCATGGCAGGGCACTGCACCGGGGATGACATTGAGCTGAAACCAGGTCGGCACCTCGTGTCCCTCAAGCGGAATGTGTAGCCTGCGGCGATTCAGTACTTGCGCGCGATTGTGGCCCAGGTCGGCGTAGGCCTCCTCTATCAACCGTATCGCGTCGGCCATTGGCAAAAGGCCGCGCGTCTCCTCGTTTCGGAGGACGAGCACCGTCCCTGTCATAGAATGCCTCGCAAACATGCAACAGCGCTGGGTTCGATCTTACCGGTCTGCTATTGCGCTCAACTCAATATACGCTGTGATCGCGGTACGGTCCAGCGTACGCCTCCGGTGAACAAGGCCTGCGAGGACGTGGTCATCAAACAAGGCCTGCGAGGACGTGGTCATCATCTTCCCCCCCAGAAGTCGCTTGATGGACAAGCGGTCCCGCGTTGGCTCAAAATGACACGCGGGCGGGAGGTAGGCTGGAGTGCCTCGAGCAATGCAGCGGGCTTTATCTTTGGCGCCCTATCGCGACCGGAGGCCGCATTGCTGATCAATCGCGGTGCGTGTCTTACTTGGGCATTTGACGAAATGCAACAGCCTCGGTCTCGCTGATTAGGAATGAAACGGAGCAATTCATGCTGATCATCTCGAATGACGAAGTCCGCAAATTGCTGACCATGAAGGATTGTATGGCAGTTCTGGAAGAGGCCTACCTAGAACGGCATTATCAACGCGCCCTAAGCCGGCCTCGTACCGACTTGTATTCCCCGCGCGGTGACGATGCCTACTACGTTTTCAAGTCGATGGAAGGTTTGCTACCGATAAAGCATGTAGCTGCGCTGAGAATCAACTCTGACGTCATCAAATGGCGTAAGACTCCTGAAGGAGTCAGGAAGGACAAACAGCCTTTGGCCGACGGCAATTGGGTAGGATTGATCGCGCTGTTCGACATGCGTACTGGAAAGATGATTGCCATCCTCCCGGACGGCGTGGTTCAGGGATTCAGGGTGGCGGCGACTGGAGGACTTGCGATCAAGTACATGGCCCGGGCCAACGCCAAGACTATGGGATTGTATGGTGCGGGGTGGCAGGCTGAGACACAGGTAATCGCTGCCTGCAGTGCGCGAGCGTTGGAATACATCAAGGTGTACAGCCCGACCAAAGCCAGACGCGAAGCGTTTGCGGATCGCATGAGCCGTATTATTGGGATCCCGCTCGTCCCTGTGCACAAGCCGGAGGAGGCAGCGCAGGGATTAGACATCGTTGCCGCGACCACTAATTCGATAACCCAGGTCATGAAACCCGACTGGATAGGCCCGGGCGCCCATGTCTCCTGTGTCAAGCATCTGGAACTGGGTGACGATGTGATTGAGAAGGCTGATCTTGTTGCGGTTCATTCGCACATTGCTGTCCCCGAGAACTACATGATTGGACAGGGTGAGAAACCAATCTACGGTCAGGACCCGAATGAGCATGGTGAGCATAAGGCCAGCGAAACTGGTTGGGAAAGTGAGGTTGAATTGCACACCATCATCGGTGGTGGAGTGAAGGGGCGTGAGAACGAAAAGCAGATTACTTGCTTCGTCAACAATATTGGCCTGGGGCTCCAGTTTGCGGCGGTCGGGGCGCTCGTATACAGCCTAGCCAAGGAACGTGGCATGGGGATTGACCTGCCGGACGGGTGGTTTACCGAAGATGTTCATCCCTGACGCTCGATGCGCGGTCAACTCCAGGGGCAAGTCCACTTACATTTGTTTTTCGCCGTTTGTCCGCGCAGGTTGCCGCCTCATCGGAGCGGGCGGAAACGATTCCGATCATCGACCGGTTGGGAAACCTAGATTACGAAGAAATACGGGAACTTGGCTACTGGCCGCAATCCATCATTGCGCACAGGTTGGGCAGCGCCGCAAAGGTTTGCCGGCGGTGGCGGCAGGTAAGCGCCTATTGGGCACGCATGACATCGCGCAACCGAGATAGGAAAAGCTCGCACCGCGCTACCTGTTCCAGTTCGATGTATTCGTTGGGCTTGTGGGCCTGGTCTATCGATCCCGGCCCGACGACGATCGTCGGTACGCCGGCACGGTGGAAGTGTCCGCCATCGGTGGCGAATCCCGCACGCCCGATCGTGCCGTTACCGGATAGGCGCACACCGAGCCGGGTCAGCGCGTCGTCATCGGGAGTATTGAGATCCGGCGCGTCGGTAAGCAGTTCCAGAACGATCCCGGTGTCCTTGGACACGGCACGCATCTCGGGCACGAGTGATGTTGCCGCGAATTGTTCTATCCTTTCGATGAATCCGGACGGATCAGTGCCGGGAAGGTAGCGCATGTCGAACCGGAAGTCGCAGTCGCGCGGTACGATGTTTGCCGCGGTGCCGCCGGCGATAACAGCGGTCTGTATGGTGGTGTGGGGAACAGAAAACATTTCGTCACGGGGGCCTGACCTGCGCGCTTCCTCGGCCATATCGCGGATGAAGGACACCAACCGAGCGGCGTATTCGATCGCGTTGACCGCGAACGGGGCCAGTGAGGAGTGCGCCTCGAGGCCTCGTACGCAGCACCGGTAGACGCGCTGGCCCTTGTGCGCGGTCATGACTTGCATGCTGGTCGGTTCACCGACGATGCAGCCCGATGGACGAATGCCTTCCTGTTCCAGGTCGGCGAGCAGCGTAGTGACCCCGATGCAGCCCACTTCCTCATCGTACGTGAACGCCAGATGGATCGGCGCCTTGAGTCTTTCGGCAATCAATTGCGGAGCGGCGGCTAGCGCGCAGGCGATGAAACTCTTCATGTCACAGCTGCCGCGGCCATAAATGCGGCCCTCCCGGATATCGGCTTGAAACGGGTCGGTGTTCCAAGGCTGACCATCCACCGGTACGACATCGGTGTGGCCGCAGAGCACCAGCCCAGGGCCGTCGGCGTCGCCGAGTGTAGCGAACAGGTTCGCCTTGCCACCCTCGGCATCATAGGTCAGACGGGGCTTGACTCCCAGAGCCCTAAGGCAATCGCGCATCCATTCGATAAGGCCGAGGTTTGAATTCCGACTTACCGTGTCGAAAGCGATCAGACGGCGGATGATGTCGACGGTTTCGGCGCTGGGCACCACGGAGACATCGGCGTTCATGTTCCCACCCCGTTCGGGCGATCATTCACATGATTGCCCAGGTGATCTTCAATAACAGGCGGAGTATCGCAGAGTCGCGATTGCAACGAGTTGTTCCCCTCGTCGCGCGCCGCCGCGGATTGTCGAGTGCACTCGCTGATTTCCTATCTAGCCCGGATATCCTATCCGGTCAATCCGGGCCGCTTTCGTCAGCTTCGCTTTGAGAGGGGTTCTTGCGGCCTCAGCGTTTGCAGCAGTTGAGCGAACACTTTCGGGTTGCCGGCAACGATGCCTCCGGTGTCGAGGTAATCGGATTCACCTTTGAGGTCGGCGACGAGGCCGCCTGCCTCCTGGATGAGCAGTGCGCCCGCGGCCATGTCCCAGGGCGACAGCCCTGTCTCCCAAAACCCGTCCAGGCGACCGGCCGCGACATAGGCGAGATCGAGCGCGGCGGCCCCAGCGCGGCGTACGCCGGCAGTCTTTGAGGTCACAGAGCGGAACATGGCGATATATTCGTCTAGTCCGGTCATATCGCGAAACGGGAACCCGGTGCCGATAAGCGCTTCACGCAGATGCGCGCGCTTCGTAACGCGGATGCGCCGGTCGTTCAGGAATGCACCATGCCCTCTGCTTGCCGTAAATAATTCGTTCTTGGCCGGGTCGTAGACGACCGCCTGGCTGAGTTGTCCTCTGTGCCTCAGAGCGATGGAGACTGCATACTGCGGAAATCCGTGTATGAAGTTTGTCGTACCGTCGAGGGGATCGATGATCCAGGTGTATTCCGAGGTGCCTTGACTGCCTGACTCCTCTGCTAGAATGGCGTGGTCCGGGTAGGATCGCTTCAGTACCTCGATTATTGCCTGTTCGGCGTTCCTGTCCACTTCCGTCACGAAGTCGTTATGACGCTTGCGCGCGATGGTAAGCGCGTCGATATCTCGCGCCGCGCGATTGATGATCGAGCCTGCGCGCCGAGCGGCCTTCACCGCGGTCGTGAGCATGGGGTACATGATTATCGCTTTAAAGAGCCGGTGGTTGGAGCAGGCAATCTCGACGCCGGATTCTAGTCCAATATGAGCCAGTCCGATTCGTTTTCTCGCATCCGTGTGGTGTTGTCACGCCCCGCGCATCCCGGAAACATCGGTGCTGCGGCGCGGGCTTTGAAAACGATGGGACTTTCACGGCTCTATCTGGTGCGGCCCAAGCGTTTTGTGGACCCACAAGCGCGCGCATTATCCTCAAGCGCGCTGGATGTGCTTGCCGTCGCCGTGGTTTGTGACAGCCTCGATGAAGCGCTAGAGGGAACAACTCTTTCTATTGCCGTCTCCGCTCGCCCACGAATAATCGGACCTGCACCTCTTGAGGCGCGCAGCGCGGCGGCTGAAGCGATAGCGCGAGCGCAAACCGACGAGGTTGCGTTCGTTTTTGGAAACGAGACCACGGGCCTTTCCAATGAAGAGGTGATGAAGTGCAACCGCCTGACCGCGATACCTTCGCATCCGGACTATACGTCGCTCAACCTCGCCGCAGCGGTTCAGGTGATTACCTACGAGTGTCGTATGGCGCAACTGGGACCGTTGCCACCGACTGAGCAGACGGCAGAGTTTGCGACGCACGAGGACGTCGAGCAGTTCTTTGCGCATCTGGAGCGAAGTCTCTATGCGAGCGGTTTCTTGCATCCGAAATATCCACGACGCCTTATGGAAAGACTACGCCGCCTGTACTCGAGGCTTGCGCTGGAGAAGCAGGAGGTCAGCATCCTGCGCGGTATGCTCACCGCGTGGGAGAACCCTCGACCGCCGCGGTCTCGCCCGACGCATGCTGACGCGCAAAAAGGGTCGGAATCCGGTCGGAAATAGTTGATCAATTAACTCGGAAATCCCATAATTGCGTGTTCAAGGAATGTGAAGATCCATGTTCGCCAGGATTCGTGAAGACATAGCAAGCGTTTTCGACCGGGACCCCGCAGCACGGAATACCTGGGAAGTGGTGACTTGTTACCCCGGTATTCACGCGGTGATGATCCATCGGGTCGCGCACTGGCTCTGGACATCGCGGCTCCGCTGGTTGGGGCGGATGCTCTCGCAGATAGGGCGCTGGCTTACCGGCATAGAGATCCACCCGGGTGCCTGCATAGGCCGCCGGTTTTTTATCGATCATGGTATGGGGGTGGTTATCGGCGAAACCGCCGAGATCGGCGATGACTGCACGCTTTACCACGGTGTAACGCTGGGCGGGACCACATGGAACAAGGGTAAGCGCCATCCCACGCTGGAACGCGGCGTGGTTATCGGTGCCGGCGCCAAGGTGCTCGGGCCGATCGTGATCGGCGAGGGCGCAAAAATCGGCTCTAATGCGGTTGTGGTGAAGGACGTGCCACCTGGGGCGACCGCAATGGGAATTCCGGCGCGGATTTTACACTCCGAAAAGGACAGGTCCCGGGAAGAGAAGGCCGCAAAGCTTGGATTTTCCGCTTATGCCGTTACGCGGGATGACGATCCGTACGCCAAAGCTATCCAGGGTTTGCTCGACCATTCGGTCGAGCACGATAAGCGTATCGATTTGATTGTAAAAGAAATAGAGACTTTGAAGGGTACTCCGCACACGGCGGAACCAACGTCTGCGCCGCACGAAACAACAGCAGTCAATAGATAATAGTTGATAAAATTACTCGGGTTATATATAATTGTTGATAAGATTACTCGGGTACAGAAGGGGACGATATGCGACTGACAACTAAAGGACGTTTCGCGGTGACCGCAATGCTCGACCTTGCTATGCAAAGCGGAGAAGGGCCGGTGACGCTCGCGGCCATTAGCCGCCGCCAAGGGATCTCGCTTTCCTACCTGGAGCAACTATTCGGGAAGCTACGTCGGCACATGCTGGTCGATAGCGTGCGTGGGCCGGGTGGCGGATATACGCTCGCTCGAGATACCGATTCGGTATCGGTCGCAGATATCATCGTCGCGGTCGATGAGCCGCTCGATGCGACGCAATGTGCTGGCAGGGAAAATTGTCAGGACGAACAGCGTTGCATGACTCATGACCTGTGGGCCACGCTTAATGAAAAGATGTACGAATATTTGCATTCGGTGAGCCTTTCGGACCTGGTTGCCAAGCACTACGCGCGTATGGAAGAGCGCGAGAAGACGGTCCTGCAGGACAAGCGCAGTGAAGTCGCAATTTCCGCTTGACGAGATCCGATCAGCGGCTGCGCGTTGCGACGCCGAAAAGCACAGGAATTGCGGAGAATGATTTAATGAAGCTACCGATTTATTTGGACTATTCGGCCACTACTCCGGTCGACCCGCGGGTTGCAGAGAAGATGATTCCATACCTGACGGAGCATTTCGGCAATCCGGCCAGCCGTTCCCACGCTTATGGTTGGGAGGCCGAGAAGGCGGTGGAGGATGCGCGAGGTCATGTTGCGGCTCTGATCAACGCAGACCCGAAGGAAATTGTCTGGACGTCCGGCGCGACCGAGGGCAACAACCTTGCGATTAAGGGTGCCGCGCATTTCTACAAGGGCAAAGGCCGCCACATCATTACGCAAAAGACTGAACACAAAGCGGTGCTGGATACATGCCGAGAACTCGAGCGCCAGGAATTCGAGGTGACCTATCTAGATCCTGAGCAGAATGGAATTGTCGATCTGGAAAAGTTCAAAGCTGCGATCCGGCCCGACACGATTGTCGCGACGATCATGTTCGTGAATAACGAAATCGGCGTAATCCAGCCGGTAGAGCAGATCGCAGAGATCTGCAGGTCCAAGGGGATCATATTTCACTGCGACGCGGTGCAGGCGGCCGGCAAACTGGAGATCGACTTGCAGAAGTTCAAGGCGGACCTGCTAACGATCACGGCACACAAGATGTACGGGCCCAAGGGTATCGGCGCACTTTACATTCGGCGCAAGCCGCGGGTGCGCATAGAGGCGCAGATTCATGGCGGCGGCCATGAACGCGGTATGCGGTCGGGTACGCTTCCCACGCACCAGATCGTCGGCTTTGGAGAGGCCGCGCGCCTGGCCAAACTGGAAATGGCCACCGACAACGAGCGGATACGTGGGCTTCGCGACCGGCTTCTTAACGGGATCAGGGATTTGGAGGAGGTATACGTCAATGGTGACTTGGAGCACCGAATTCCGGGAAACTTGAATGTAAGTTTCAATTTCGTCGAGGGCGAGTCGCTGATCATGGCGATCAAAGACATAGCGGTTTCATCCGGTTCCGCGTGCACGTCGGCCTCCCTGGAGCCGTCGTATGTGCTTAGGGCGCTGGGTCGCTCCGATGAACTCGCGCACAGTTCGATCAGGTTTACCCTCGGGAAATACACCACGGCGGAAGAAATCGAATTTGCAATAGATCTAATCAAACGCAAGGTTAACAAGCTGCGCGAGCTCTCGCCGCTGTGGGAAATGTACAAGGAAGGCGTGGATTTGAACTCAGTGCAGTGGGCTGCCCACTAGGGATCGGGCAAGCAAAAGGCGTTTAGGCAAGGAGAAGGCAATGGCGTACAGCGACAAAGTCATCGAACACTACGAGAACCCGAGGAACGTGGGGTCATTCGACAAAGGTGACGAATCGGTTGGCACCGGCATGGTTGGGGCGCCGGCCTGCGGCGATGTGATGAAACTGCAGATAAGAGTCAACGATTCGGGCATCATCGAAGATGCGCGCTTCAAGACTTACGGATGCGGTTCGGCGATCGCAAGTTCATCGCTGGTCACCGAATGGGTCAAGGGCAAGTCCCTCGAGGATGCCGGGAATATTAGGAACACGCAGATCGCCGAGGAACTGGCGCTGCCGCCAGTGAAGATCCATTGTTCAATTCTTGCCGAGGACGCCATCAAGGCGGCAATCACGGATTACCGCAAGAAACACGGACTGGAGCAGCCGGCCGAGCAGCCGGCGTGCAAGGCGGCGTGACGGCTTGAGTTGAATGCAGCTTTAGGGGATTAGTTATGGCAGTTACGTTGACAGAACGCGCGGCCCGGCGCGTCAGCAATTTTCTCGCCAAGCGTGGTAAAGGGGTCGGACTGCGCCTTGGCGTCCGGACGTCGGGCTGCTCGGGACTTGCTTATAAGCTCGAATTCGCCGATGTAGTGAACCCGGAGGATGCGACGTTCGAGAGCAATGGCGTCAAGGTCCTGGTTGATCCGAAAAGCTTGCCTTATATCGATGGTACGGAGCTCGACTTTACGCGCGAAGGGCTGAATGAAGGATTCCAGTTCCGGAATCCGAACACCAAGGACCAGTGCGGTTGCGGGGAAAGCTTTACCGTCTGAATAAGGAAGTTTTCGGTCTTGCGCGCAGGCCGTGATCACCCCCGGCAGTTACACGCCTCACGGGGGAAGCGCGGAGCATCAGGTAATCAGACGCTTTTGACATCTACTTGAGGGGGCGCGCGCCCCCTTTCTTCTGAGGTGCAGCGGTAAAATCAATATGGCGCTTGAACTGCAGCTGGACTATTTCGACATGTTTGGTTTGCCGGCCCGTTTTTCACTGGACGACGAGGAACTCGGGCGGGCTTATCGAGATCTGCAGGCGGTGGTGCACCCGGATCGCTTTGTGAACGCGTCCGACGCCGAGCGCCGGGTCTCGATGCAGCAGGCGACGCAACTGAACGAAGCCTACCGGACCCTGAAAGATCCGGTCCGCCGCGCGGCCTATCTGCTCAGGCGACAGGGGATCGATCCCGAGCTGGACACCAATACGTCGATGCCGACTGCGTTCCTGATGGAACAGATGGAATGGCGCGAGGCGATCGAGGCGGCTTCAGGGTCTGCCGACTCGCGGGAACTGGACCAACTATCTTGTCGGCTCGGCGGCGAACTGAGGCGCATGTATGCTCAGGTCGGGCAACAGATCGACGAGCGAGGAGATTTCGCGGGCGCGGCCGAAACTGTACGGAAACTTATGTTTTTGGAGAAGGTTAGCGACCAAATCGGCGATGCGATGGAGTCGCTGGAGGAAGGAACGGGAGACTGAATGGCACTGCTACAGATCGCGGAGCCCGGAGAGTCGACTGCGCCGCATGAGCACAGGCTGGCGATAGGTATCGACCTGGGTACTACCAATTCGTTGGTGGCCACCGTGCGCAATGGCATTGCCGTGGTGCTGAACGATCACGACGGACATTCGCTGTTGCCTTCGGTCGTCGCTTATACGAAGACGGGCGACGTGAAGGTGGGTTTTGGCGCGCAGGCTGTGCAGTCCCGCGATCCGAAAAACACTATCGTATCGGTGAAACGCTTCATGGGACGCGGAATCAAGGACGTCGCCCACATCGAAAACTGCCCCTACGATTTCGTCGATGCGCCGGGGATGCTCAAGATTCGGACAGCAGCCGGCATGAAGAGTCCGGTGGAGGTGTCCGCCGAGATTTTGAAGGCGCTGCGGTCGCTTGCCGAGGAGGCACTGATCGGAAATTCCGGCGGAAAGTTGGTTGGAGCGGTCGTAACCGTGCCGGCTTATTTCGACGATGCGCAGCGCCAGGCGACCAAGGATGCGGCGCGGCTTGCGGGCCTCAACGTGCTGAGGTTGTTGAATGAGCCGACGGCAGCGGCCATTGCTTACGGCCTGGACAACGCGGCCGAGGGAGTCTATGCGATCTACGATCTGGGCGGCGGGACATTCGACATTTCCGTCCTGAGGCTTTCGCGGGGTGTGTTCGAGGTGCTTGCGACCAACGGTGATGCGGCGCTTGGCGGCGACGATTTTGATCATAGGCTGTATTGCTGGGTCGTCGAGAAAGCGGGCCTTTCGTTACTGTCTCCCGGGGATACATCGGCGCTGCTGGTAAAGGTGCGTGAGACAAAGGAATTCCTTTCGGCTCATACCGAAGCGCGGATCACGGCCGCTCTGTCAGGCGGGCAGACGATCGATCTAGCGGTCACGCAACTGGAATTCTGGGAGATGACCCGCAATCTAGTGGCGAAGACGCTGGCGCCCACGCGCAAGGCCATGAGGGATGCGGGGCTCACTGCGCAGGATGTCAAGGGTGTGGTGATGGTGGGCGGGGCCACCCGCATGCCGCACGTGCAGCAGGCGGTCGCGGAACTGTTCCGTCAGGCGCCACTGAACAACCTCGATCCGGACAAAGTGGTTGCTCTAGGCGCCGCTATGCAGGCCAACGTGCTCGCCGGTAACAGGTCGCGCGAGGACGAATGGCTGCTGCTCGACGTGATTCCTCTGTCGCTCGGCATCGAAACCATGGGCGGTTTGGTCGAGAGGATCATACCGCGCAACTCCACGATTCCAGTTGCCCGGGCGCAGGAATTCACCACGTTTCGGGACGGCCAGACGGCGATGAGCGTCCACGTGGTCCAGGGGGATCGCGACCTCGTCTCTGATTGCCGGTCGCTTGCCCGCTTCGAATTGCGCGGCATTCCGCCTATGACAGCCGGTGCCGCGCGTATCCGGGTTACTTTCCAGGTGGACGCCGATGGTCTTCTTTCGGTCTCGGCCCGCGAAGCGACAAGCGGCGTGGAGGCGTCCGTGACGGTCAAGCCGTCCTACGGACTCACAGACGATCAGATCACGCAAATGCTCAAGGATTCCTACGAGCATGCTCGAGACGACGTGCATGCCCGGGCGCTGCGCGAGCAGCAGGTGGAGGCGGAGCGCATGAGCGAGGCCACGCAGGCGGCACTGCGCGAGGACGCCGACCTGCTTGGTTTGGAAGAGGCCGAGACCATCATGGCCGAGCTGGAGACGCTCAAGAGGCTGGCGGCAGGCACCGATCACCGGGCCATCAAGCTGCAGATCGACGCTGTCAATAGGGTTACCGAACCCTTTGCGACGCGCCGCATGGACCGCAGTGTCAGGCGCGCCTTGGCTGGACGCAGTGTCGCGAGCATTGGCTCGTGATCATACGAAATGCCGACGATTACCATTCTTCCGAATGAAACGATTTGCCCGGAAGGCGCGCGACTCGAGGCGACAAGCGGCAAGTCCATCCTGGACAACCTTCTGGAAAAAGGAATTGAGGTCGAGCACGCTTGCGAGAAATCCTGCGCCTGCACGACCTGCCATGTCGTCGTGCGCGACGGATTCGAAGGGCTGGCTCCGGCGGAAGAAAGAGAAGAGGACATGCTGGACAAGGCATGGGGCTTGGAGCCAACCTCCAGATTATCGTGCCAGGCGAAGGTCACCGATGCCGATCTCGTGATCGAAATCCCGAAATACACCATCAATATGGTCTCAGAAGTGAAGCACCCATGAAGTGGACCGATACGCTGGATATTGCCGTCGCGCTTGCGGAGAAACACCCGGACGTGGATCCGAAGACCATCAGGTTCACGGATTTGATGAACCGTGTACTGGCGCTGGAAGGTTTCGACGACGATCCGAGGCATTGCGGCGAAAAAATCCTCGAGGCGATCCAAATGTCCTGGATCGACGAGGTATCGTAGGTCGTTCTGGTCATGAATGCGTATTTGCGATGCTGCCGGAATTCAGCTGCGCCGCGAGCCGACGCCGCCCTGCATTCCGTCAGCTGTGATCTGGAATCTCCGGCCTAGGCCGGCGTCAACTTGACCCGCACGCAAAGGTCGAGATTGAGGTTGACCGGACTGGAGTGCTCCCAATCGAGTTCCAGCAGGTCGTTGAACATGATGCCCTTGCCTTTGGCAATGGGCATTCCCTCGCTCCAGTGGCCCGCGCAAGCGGCGATACCCAGGCCTTCTGGATGAATCGCCTGCGACAGCTTCAGGCGGCCCTTTACTCTGCGACCGGTCTCGGTCTCGATCCATACCATCTGGCCGTCGGCGAAACCATGGCGCCTTCCAGCGTCGGCGTTGATCGCCGCGGTGTAACTGTAGGGGTCGAGCCGTGCAGCTTCGTCCAACCAGGGATTTTCCAGCGTGTAGCTGTTGGTATGCAGCACATCGCGGTAGTAAAAAGCGTAAAAGTCGAAACCTGGGGTACTGCAGCTGTGCGACTTGCAGGGCAGAAAATCAGGCAGCGGCGCGTAATACTCGCGGGGAATCTTCAGCCCGCGCGGCTCGGCTATCGCCGCGATCTTTTCGCCGACCTGCGGCAGAAACTCCCAGTAGATCGGCACCCGCACGTCCACGAATGGCCTCCAGTAGGTTTCCTGCGGCATCTTCGGCCAGCTGATGAGTCCGTGCTCTTTGAACCACTCCAGGCCGCGGTCGCGACCGAAATGGCTCTTGAGATCGACGTCGCAGATTTCTTCGTAGGTGTAGCTTCGCGCGCCTGACAGCCGAAACGGAGGCTGCAGATCCATCGACGCGTTCATCGCGGCGTTTAGGTCGGCGCGTATGCCTATGCGGTCGGCAAGTTCGAGCAGTACGTCTGCAAAGCGGCGCTGCTCGCCTTCGGGCGCGAGCACCGGCTGGCGGATCGGCCAGCACCATTCATCTACCCCTGCGGGATGCGCGAGGATATAGGGAAAATTGGCGCGCGAATCCAGCGACTGAAGATAGCTGCAGTCCGGAAGCACGATATCGGCGAAGTTCGATGTCTCGGTCAGGTAGAGGTCGAATGAAACCATGAACTTGTATCTGGCGAGCGAGCGGGCGACGGTCTCGCTGTTTGCGATCGAGAGCAGCAGGTTGGAACCGAAGTTGATCATCACCTCGGGCCGGAACGGAAGATCGAATCTTTCCCAGAATTCTTCCTGATCGACGGAATCCAGGAATGGAGAGGTCATACCCATGACGAACAGATCCTGCAGGCCCATCTTTTTCGGCATCCGCGGCTCGTCCACCGGATAGGGGTAGTGGTATCCCATCCACATGCCCACGGTCATGAGACCATCCGGGTCCGGCGTAGGGACATAACGCGGCTGGCCGGTATCCGGGTGCCCCTTGCATGTCGGATTGAATCCCAGGCAGGAACCGACTACGTCGGCCGCGCCGACCAGCTGATTGAGCAGGTCGACGGCAAGGAAGTTGTACGCCGAGTTCATGTGTCCCTGTGCGCCACGGAACGCGATCGCTGCGGCCGGCCGGTAGGGCAGCGTTATGCCGTCAACCATGATGGTGCTTCCGATGCGCGCCTCGGTCGCGAATTCCTTGGAGAGTCTTCGTATGGTTGCCGCGGGTACCGTGCATATTTCTTCGGCCCACTCCGGCGTGAATTTCTTCAGATGGTCTTTGAGCTTCTGAAACGCCGGTTGGCATTGCACCCCGCGCACGACGTAGTCACCTTCGACGCTCATCGATACCGCTTCGATCTCGCTGAAAGGACGCGCCTCGTTCGCAACGCTGTCCCAGACGAGCGGCTTCGACGAGACCGGATCCCGCAGATACAGCTTGTCGGCCCCGACCAGGTAGGGCGCGTTGGTTTTGGCCTGCAGATACGGTACGTCGATGGTGCCGAGTTCGTTGACGATGACGTTGCACATCGCCAGTGCAAGCACCGCATCGGTGCCGACGCGCAGCGGTACCCACTCGGTGGCCTTCGCCGAGGCGAAGTTGCACATCGGGTCGACCACCACCATCTTCATACCGCGTGCACGGGCGTCAGCGGCAAGTCCCATGTTGGTGTTCGAAACGTGACCGGCGGAATGGCCTTTGGAAGCACCGAAATAGATGGAATAGTTGCAATAGCGGAAATCGGGCACGATGCCCCAGGAGGCGTGCATGATGCCACTGATGAGATGCGCGCCGTTGCCGCAGTGCAGGCCTCCACCCGATGTCGAGATATGAGGTGTTCCGAACGCGACCCCGAAAGTCTGGAACGGAATGCGGCTGGCGGTAACAGTAGTGGTGCGCTGCATAACGAGTTTGCGCGGGTCCTCAGCGCGCACGCGCTTCAGTTCCGCGGCTATTTCATCCAGCGCCTCGTCCCAGCTGATTTCCTTCCAACCCGGATCCTGGTCGAGTCCCTTCTTGGGGTTGGTCCGCCGCAGAGGCACCCGCAGGCGATTGGGATCGTAGTGCGATACGATTCCAGCGACACCCTTGCCGCAAAGTCTTCCCTTGCCGACGGCGCTGTCCGGATTGCCTTCGATCTTGACCACGACACCGTCCATGCGGTGCGCAAGTATCGAACAAGATCCGTAGCACAAGGCGCACGCGGACGGTATCCAGGCGTCGTCCGGTGCGGTCGCGACTTCTTGTGTGGAACGGTCCATCGGAGGCTTCCTTCTAGACTGTCGAAAATGGCCGCCAGTATCCTACGCCGTACGCGAACCCTTGCCCATGCCATCGGCCAGCGGTCGTCCCGTGAAGAGCGCTGGGCGGACGTTCAATTCTCGCGCGGAAGTCCGAGGCCCCACTGGGCGATGATATTCCTTTGTATGTCGGGTGTTCCGCCGCCGACTAAATGAAACCAGATGCTGCGCAGGAAGAACTCGATGCGTCCTTCGACCGGAGCCTGGCGGCCGCGAAGCATTCCCGCCCAGCCCAGGATGTCGGTGCCCAGATTGACTGTACGCTCCAGCAGATCCGCGGTGAGCACCTTGATCATCGAAGACTCCGCGGTCGGCACCTGACCCTGGTCGTAAAGCCAGGCGACGCGGTAGCCCAGCCAGCGGGCGGCGACGATCTCGGCACGCAGTTCCGCCAGTGCGTGCCGCCACTGCAGCGCGCTTGCGCTGCTGCTGCCGTGCAGCAGGCGACCCAATTCGTCGCCAAGGCGAAGCAGCAGCCCTGTGCGGGCAATTCCGGCACGCTCGAAATTGAGTGTGTACCGGGTGATGTTTTGCCAGCCTTTGTTCTTCTCGCCCAACAACAGCCAGCCCGGGACCCTTACCCCCTCGAAGATTTCCTGATTGACGCTCCATCCGCCGGTGGTCCGGATCGGACGTACGGTCAGCCCGGGGCTCGACATGGGCACCAGGAACAGGCTGATACCGTGGTATTTGCTCCGCGCATTAGCATCCGAGCGCGCGGCGACCATTACGTAGTCGGCCTCCTGGGCGCCGCTGGTAAAAATCTTCTCTCCATCCAGTATCCAGTCGCCGCCGGACTCGGTGGCGCGCAGGCGGATGGCAGCGGCGTCGGATCCCGCGCCCGGTTCAGTGAGCGCCCAGACGCCGGTCAGTTCCCCGCGAGCAATGCGGGGCAGAAAATAGCGCTTTTGCTCCTCGCTTCCGAACGCGATGATGGACTGGCCTACGAACACGACGGAAGTGCGGCTGCGCGTGAGCGGTGCGAAGCGGTATTCCATCTCCTCGTTGAAAATCGACACGTGCAGGTTATCGAGCCCCTGGCCCCCGTATTCGCGCGGCCACTGCATGCCCACCCAGCCGCGCGCGGCGAGCTTGGCATGGAAGCCGGCGTGGAATTCGCTGCCCCGTCGTTCCATATCGGCGAATAGTTCCGGCGTGACCTCCGCCCGCGCGAAATCGCGTACTTCCGCGCGGAACTGCCGGTGGCGCTCGCTAAATTCGAATTCCATCTTCGCAATCCTGTGCGGCGATCAATTCACGTTGCAGCGTCGGATCCTCGATCAGGTATTCGTACTGTTTGGCCCGCCTGACATAAAGCTGGATGTCGAACTCTTCCATGAAACCATAGCCTCCGTGCGTCAGTACCGCGGCGTTCGAGACCAAGCGCATTGCTCGACCGGCGACGAGTTTCGCCATCGCTGCCTCGCGATCGTGGTGCCCGTGCTCGCCGTGTTGCCATGCGGCGAAGCGAGTGATCGCCGTAGCCTGCTCGGTCAGGATGGCGGCGTCGGCGAGCCGATGCTGCACGGCCTGGAAGCTGCCTATCGGCCGGTCAAACTGGTAGCGCTCCTTCGCATAAGCAACCGCCCGCTCGAGCGCCGCGCGCGTCGCACCCACCGCCCAGCCAGCAGCGATGATTTTCGCGCCGTCGGCTATGCGCAGCCACGCTCCCCAGTCCCCCGGCAGCGTGGCGTCCGCGGAGCAAGCGACGCCGCGAAGTTCGACATCATGCCTACGTTCGAGGCTCGTGAGCGTCGTTTCGCTCGCGCTGATTCCATCCGCACTTCGGTCGAGCAGATGGAGCGTCACGGATCCATCGTCGGCACGTGCTGCAACCAGCAGTTCCGCAGCGATCGCAAATGCGTCAACGTGCCGCAGCTTGCCGTCGAGCACGACGCGACCGTCGCTGGCAGTCGCCCGCAGTCCGGAAGTCGGTTCACGGCTCGCATGCGAATCGTTTAGCAATGCGGGCGCGATCACGCGGCGTCCGGCGAGCAGCTCAGCCAGGCGGTGTTGCCTCTGCGCCGACGTTCCCATCGCGACAAGTGCCTGTCCGGCAAGCGCGATGCTCGTTATCTGAAGGGTCGGAACGAGCGCGCGCCCGGCCTCCTCGGCGAACAGCTCGAGGTCGAGCCAGCTTCCTCCGGCACCGCCCGCGTCCTCGGGGACGCCGATGCCTAACCAGCCGAGTTCGCCCATCTGCTGATAGACAGGCAGAAAGGCGTCCCAACCGCGCACCTCGAACTCGCGCAGGCGTTTCAGTGGAAATTCGCGTTCGAAGAATCGCCGTGCCGAATCAGTCAGCATGCGTTGTTCGTCGTTCAGCTCGAAATTCATGGTCTGGTTCCTAATCGATGCTCACGTTAGGACGAGCCGGGCATCGACGGCGGTTGCGCCATCGCCCTCCGCATAGACGATCAACGGATTGATTTCCACCGAGGCGAAGCGATCTCCCTGGTCCGCCGCGAACCGCGCCAGCGCGCGCATCGCTCCCACTATCGCTTTGACATCACGCGCCGGCGTGCCCCGGAAGCTACCGAGCAACGGCGCTGCCTTCAATTCCGCAAGCATCGACTGTGCCTGGGCGTCGTCGATCGGCAGCAATCTCAAGCTCACGTCGGCGAATACCTCGATCCAAATCCCCCCCAAACCTGCCATCAGCGTCAGTCCGAACTGAGCGTCGCGCTGCACGCCGATGCTCATTTCGAGTCCGGGAGCGGCCATGCGCGCGACCAGCATGCCGGCGACGCGCGCTGCAGGAGCTCGATCAGTAATCTGCCTCTGCACATCGCGCCATGCTTGTCGTAACGCGTTTGCGTCCGCCAGATCCAGCCGTACGCCGCCTGCCTCTGATTTGTGCGAAATGTCCGGTGATTCAATCTTTAGCGCCACGGGATAGCCGAGGGCTGCCGCGGCCGAAACGGCTTCGTCTTCGCTTCTTGCCAGCTGCTGAGGGGCGAGTCGAATGCCGTAGCCGGCGAGTGCGTCGCCTATCGCTCCGGCGCCGTGGACTCCAGCTGGAAGGGACAGTGCTGGCAACGCCCGTGCCACGGGCGCCGGACGAGGAATTTGTGCGGCGCGCTGACATTCGCTGAAGTCCATCAGGTGTCCGATTGCCGCGGTTGCGCGGTCGATACCGAAAGCGAACGGAATGTTCGATTCGCTGATGAACGTCTGCGCGTAGGGTGTCATCGAAAACGGAAGATCGAACGCTCCTATCACCGGCTTGTCGGTGCCGGCGGCGAGCGCCGCGACGGCGGCAGCGCTGCGCCGTCGTACGGGGTTGGGCGCTTCCTTCTCGATATAAAGCAGATCGACGCCCGGATCCTCGATCATCGTCTGCGCAAAATCAAGGTACGTTTGCTGGCGCGTCCAGTGATGGCCACAGTCGAGCGGATTCTGGATGCGCAGATCGAGCGGGGCAATCGCTGCCAGCTTTTCGATCGTCTTCGGCGAGAGAACGGCGAGTTCGACGCCGCGCTCTGCGCATTGATCAAGCAACTGGCTGCGCAGCGAGCCCGAGTAGACGAGCATCGCGGCGCGCCGGCCCGCCGGGCGGCGCGCACCGGCCAGCACGCGTACCGACTCGATCAACTGGTCAAGTCCGTCGACAAGCGCGACGCCATATTGTCTGCAGAGCACTTCCAGCACGCGCTGCGAACCGGCAAGCGCCCCGGTATGGGTCAGCGTCGAGGCTTGTGATCGGTCGCTGCGGCTCACCTTGAGTACTGCGACTGGTTTGCCGGCCGAGCGTGCCATGTCGAGGGCGGCACGAAACTTGTCCGGGTATCTGACGCCTTCGATTAATAGCGCGATGGCGCGGGTTTCCGGGTCATCGACCAGGAAGCGGACGTAATCGGGCAAATCGGGCCCGCATTCGTTGCCGCAGGAGATGATGTAGGTGAATCCGGCGCCGCGCTCGCCGGCACAGCGCAGGAACGGCTGCAGCATCGCGCCCGACTGGAACACCACGCCGATGTTTCCAGGGTGCAGCCATTGCATGACCCGCAGCGGATAGGCGATCAGGCCCTCGCGCACGGAGGCGCTGCCGAGTCCGTTCGGCCCGCACACGAGCAGCCCGGTGCGCCCGATCAATGCGCGCAGCGCACGTTCACGCTCCTTGCCCGCGTGGTCGGATTCGCCCCAGCCGATCGAATAGAGCGTCGCGCTCTTGACGCCTGCGGCTGTCGCTTCTTCCAACGCCGGGAGTACGCGTTCCGCGCCAAGCAATACGAGCAGATGCTCGGGGATCTGGGGCAAGTCCCCGATGCTTGGAGAGCAGCGCATGTCGCCGATCTTTTCGTATCCCGGGTTGACGAGCCAAAGCGGGCCGCGATACTTCGCCTGCGTGAACTGCTCGATGAAGATAGGCAGCCACGGTGAGGATGGAGACGCACCCAGTATCGCAACCGACTTCGCTTTCAGCATCGGAGCGGGATCGCGCCACAGGGATTTCGTCATGCTCGTATTATCGTTCAAGACGTCGCGTGCGGCATCTAGTAGCTCAGCGCATCGCACGCCGCGAAATATGATCTGACGGCTTGCAATTTATCGGGATATCGGGTGTCTGGGACAGGTCTGGTCTTGTACGTCCGTTGCCCGCGGCCCGGTCCCAATCAACATCAGCGCAGGCCAACTTTCCCGCGCAACTTCTGGCGCAGGGGCACCGCCGATTGCGGAGTCGGCGGTGCCTTTCAATGTCATCAGAAGGCGGCGCCTGCCATGTTCGTCGACAGAAGGTCGGGCGCGCGACTCACGCCGGTTCCGCCACAGAGGGTAGGCCGGCGAGCGCCATCGCCAGTTCTGACTCGTCATAGCTCTGGTCGGTCAGTTTCCCTGCAAAGTAGTCCGTGTAGGCCTGCATATCGAAGTGGCCATGACCGCACAGGTTAAACAGTATGGTGCGCGTCTTGCCTTCTGCCTTGCACTTCAATGCCTCGTCGATGGCGCCTTTGACCGCGTGGTTCGCTTCCGGCGCCGGAACGATGCCTTCTGCGCGCGCGAACCGCACGCCCGCTTCGAAGCACTGGATCTGGTGGTAGGAGACCGCGTCGATCAGTCCCAGTTCCTTGATGTGGGACACCATGGGCGCCATGCCATGGTAGCGAAGGCCACCGGCATGGAATCCGGGCGGCGTGAATGTCGAACCCAGCGTGTGCATCTTCACGAGCGGAGTGAGATGGCCGGTGTCGCCGAAGTCGTAAGCGTATTTGCCGCGCGTGAGACTGGGGCAGGCGGCCGGCTCGACCGCGACGATGCGCACCTTCTTCCCGCCGCGCAATTGCGCACCGAGGAACGGGAAGGCGATGCCGGCAAAATTGGAACCGCCTCCGGTGCAGCCGACGATCATATCCGGATAATCGCCTGCCATTTCAAGCTGCGCCATCGCCTCCTGACCGACAACGGTTTGGTGCAGCAGAACGTGGTTGAGCACCGAGCCGAGCGAATACTTGGTGTCGTCGCTCTGCGCGGCCACCTCCACCGCTTCGGAGATGGCGATTCCGAGGCTGCCCGGATGGTCCGCGCGCTGCGCGAGGATCGCTTTGCCGGACTGAGTTTGGTTCGATGGCGAGGCGATGCAGCGCGCGCCGTAGGTTTCCATCAGCGCGCGTCGATAGGGCTTCTGGTCATACGACACCTTTACCATGAACACCTGCACGTCGAGCCCGAAGAGGGCACCCGCGAAGGCAAGGGCCGAACCCCACTGACCGGCGCCGGTTTCGGTGGAAAGTTTCTTGACGCCCTCCTGTTTGTTGTAGAACGCCTGCGCCACCGCCGTGTTCGGTTTGTGGCTGCCGGCGGGCGAGACGCCTTCGTACTTGTAATAGATCTTGGCCGGAGTCTGCAGGGCCTTCTCGAGGCGCCGCGCGCGGAACAACGGCGAGGGACGCCACTGCCGGTAGACTTCGCGTACTGGCTCCGGGATTTCAATCTCCCGCTCCGTCGATACCTCCTGCATGATCAGCGCCATCGGGAACAGCGGCGCGAGATCGCCGGGTCCGATGGGCTGCCCCGTGCCCGGATGCAATACCGGCGGCAACGGCTTGGGCAGGTCGGCCGCGAGGTTGTACCAGGTCTTGGGTAAGCGGGATTCATCGAGAAGGTACTTGACGGTTTCGGCCATGATGTCAGGTCTCCGAGTAGGGTGAGAAGGAAAATTCAGGGCGTCAGTGTGAACGAAGAATCGACAAAGCGCAAAAAGCGCGATTCGAATCGCAAATCGCGCCACTCGGCGCCACGCGCTCGGGTCATGTTTCGGTTCTCATAGGTAGAGATTCAGCAGCCCGTCAAGGCCGGCGTGGTTGAAGCTGTAGGTCGCATGCGCCTGGACGATCTGTTTGGCCCGGTAGGCGATCGAAACGCCGGCCGCCGCCAACATCTCGATGTCATTTGCGCCATCACCGAGCGCGATCACCTGCTGCGGCGCCAGTCCCAATTCGGCGCGCAGCGCCAGGAGTTTTTGCGCCTTGCCCGGCGCATCGAGCAAGTCGCCAACCATCCTCCCGGTGAGTCTCCCGTCTTTGATCTCCGGCTCATTTGCGAAAGCATAATCCAATCCGAGCCGCAGGCGCAGCCGGCCGGTGAAATAGGTGAATCCACCCGAGATCAGCGCCGTCTTCAGACCCAGGGTTTTCACTCTGCCGATCATGCGTTGCGCACCGGCCGCCAGCTGCAGGCGTTGCTCGTAGACGTGGCGCAGCGACGACGCATCCAGACCGGCGAGCAGCGCCACCCGCCGCGTCAGGCTTTCGGCGAAGTTGATGTCCCCGCGCATGGCGCTGCGCGTGATTTCGGCGACGGCGGTCTTGATCCCCGCCATGTCGGCAAGTTCGTCGATGCACTCGATGGTGATGAGCGTCGAGTCCATGTCCATCGCAATCAGACCGAAGTCGGCAAGGCGCGCCCGCGATGGAACGAACGCGTAATCGAGATTCAGTGCGGCGCACGCAGCGGCTATATCTGCGCCGCGTTCTACATCGGACAAACGAGCCGCGTCCGGCCCCAACCTGAGGCGCCTGGAAGCTCCGCACAGTCGCGCCAGAGCCTCGATCTGGGCATCGTCGACATGCAGCCCTTGGATGACGAGATCGAACTGCATAGGTCAGTTTGTTACGCGCAATCCCGAAATGCGCAGGTTGATGCCTGCCTGAGCATGTTGATCACCTCCCGCACCGCTCGTACACGCTCGGTGAGATCTGAGGTTACTCGCGCGACGTGGAGCCGGTTTTGCCCCGTCAGGCGCCAGCCGGGCTGGGCCTGGACCAGTCGTATGACTTTGCCGGCATCGAGCGGCGGGTCGGACACGAACTGCAGTTGGATTGTTTCGGAGGTCACATCCAGGCGTGCCACGCCGAGCGGCTTGCCAATCGCGCGCAACCGGTGCGACTCGATGAGCGCCCGAGTTTCGCGCGGAATATCGCCGAATCGGTCCACTAGTTCCTCCTGCATCGCCTCCAGTTGCGCGAGCGTCTCGCAGTTCGCCATGCGCTTGTAAATAACCAGCCGCTCGTGCACGTCGGCACAATACGGTGCGGGCAGTAGCGCGGGCAGGTGCAAGTTGATTTCCGTCGCAACCTCGAAAGGTTGCGAAAGATCCGGTTCACGGCCGGATTTCAACGACCGGACTGCGTGATTGAGCATGTCGGCGTACAAATTGAAACCGACCTCCTGCATGTCGCCGCTCTGAGATTCGCCGAGCACTTCGCCGGCTCCGCGGATTTCAAGGTCATGCATGGCGAGGTAGAACCCGGAACCGAGTTCCTCCATCATCTGGATCGCCTGCAGGCGCTTCTTTGCCGCGGGCGAAAGCGCTTCCTCGCCTGGTGTGAGCAGATAGGCGTAGGCCTGATGATGCGAGCGTCCGACCCGGCCTCGAAGCTGGTGCAATTGCGCAAGACCGAACTTGTCGGCACGATTGATGATGATGGTGTTCGCGGTCGGAATATCGATGCCGGACTCGATGATGGTTGAGCAAAGAAGCAGGTTCGAGCGCTGCTGGACGAACTCGCGCATGACGCGTTCCAGATCGCGCTCGCCCATCTGTCCGTGCGCGACGGCCACACGAGCTTCCGGCAGAAGCTTTTCCAGCCGATCGCGCTGCATCTGTATCGAACTAACGTCGTTGTGCAGAAAATAGATCTGCCCCCCGCGTTTCAACTCCCGCAGGCACGCCTCGCGGATAATCCCCGACGAGTAGGTCGCGACGAAAGTCTTGATCGCCAGGCGCCGCTCCGGCGCGGTGGCGATCACCGATATGTCCCTCAGCCCCTCCAGCGACATCGCAAGCGTGCGCGGAATCGGTGTCGCAGTGAGCGTAAGGACATCGACTTCCGCGCGCAGCGCCTTCAACGCTTCTTTTTGACGCACACCGAACCGGTGCTCCTCGTCGACGATGACCAGCCCGAGCCTCGCGAACTTAACGTCTCGGGAAAGCAGTTTGTGCGTTCCGATGGCAATGTCGATGCTGCCGATCGAGAGACCTCTTAATGCCGCGTCGGTTTCCCTGGAAGTACGGAAGCGCGACAGTTCCGTGATCTTGAGCGGCCAGTCGGCGAACCGGTCCGAGAAGGTCTGGAAATGCTGCTCGGCCAGCAGCGTCGTGGGGGTGAGCACCGCCACCTGCATGCCGTCCGCCGCCGCGACGAAGGCGGCGCGCAGGGCCACTTCGGTTTTCCCGAAGCCGACGTCGCCGCAGATAAGCCGATCCATGGGCTTACCGGTACGCATATCCTCGATCACGGCGTCTATCGCTGCGGCCTGGTCGGCCGTTTCAGCGAATCCGAAACCTTCGGCAAACGCCTCTACATCGTGTTGGCTCACGGTGAAAGAGCGTCCTTGCCGGGAAGCGCGCCGGGCATAGAGGTGCAGGAGTTCTGCGGCGGTGTCGCGCACCGCTCGCGCTGCGCGCGTCTTGGCCTTGTCCCATGCGTCTCCGCCGAGCTTGTGCAGCGGTGCGGCCTCCGGCGGTCCGCCCGCGTAGCGGCTGATCAGATGCAGCTGTGCCACGGGAACATACAGCTTGTCGGCGTCCGCGTACTCAATTAGCAAGAACTCGGCTTCCCCTTCGCTGGAGTCCAGACTGACAAGGCCCCGGTAGCGGCCTATTCCATGCTGTGCGTGCACGACCGGATCGCCAGCCCGCAGTTCGGACAGGTCGCGCAGCATGCCTTCGACGGACGTCTGGCGCGATCGATCGCGTCCTTCGCGGACCGTCGCTGTACCGGCATAGAGTTCGGATTCGGTGACGAACGCCACGCTCTCCTGATCCAGTACGAAACCATTGCGCAGCGGGCCGACGGCAAGACACAGCCGTGCGGTCGTAGCAAGAAACTCCGCGTAACTCCCGCAGAGCTGCGCCTTCAAGTCGTACTCACCCAGATACTGGGTGAGCGTTTCGCGACGTCCAGGGGTTTCGGCGACCAGCAACGTACGCTCGGTTCGGCCGGAAAGAAATATCTTCAGCCGGTGCAGTGGGTCGGGCGCGCGACGCTCGACTGCCACGTCGGGCAGGGAAGCGGCAGAAAGACGGTCATGCCTGATATCAGCGTTGCCGGTACCGGTTCCAGCTTCGATGTCGGCTCTAGCGAATGCACGCGCCGCGATGAACAGCTCTTCGGTGGTGAGAAATAATGCCCCGGGCCGCAGCAGGGGACGCGTTCGGTCTCCGCGCAGCAGTTGGTAGCGCGCTTGCGTTTCGCGCCAGAAATCCGTGAGGGCGGCATGGATGCCGCCGTGCATGCACAGCCTCGTATCGGCGTCCAGATAGTCGAACAGTGTTGCGGTTTCATCGAAGAACAGCGGCAGGTAGTACTCGATTCCGGCTGGTGCTACACCATTGCTCACATCCTTGTAAATGGCACACTTGGATGGATCGCCTTCGAAGGTTTCGCGGAAGCGCGCGCGAAAGCCGTTTCGTCCCGCATCGTCCATTGGGAACTCGCGCGCCGGCAACAGGCGCACGTCGCTGACCTTATAGATCGTCCGTTGGGTGTCCACGTCAAAGGCGCGGATCGATTCGATGATCTCGTCTTCGAGATCGATCCTGTAGGGCAGCGCGCTGCCCATTGGAAACAAGTCAATCAACCCGCCACGCACGCAATATTCGCCGGGCGCAACGACTTGGGTCACGTGTTGATAGCTGGCCAGCGTAAGCTGTTCGCGCAGCGCGGCGAGCTTCAGCCGTCCACCCTGTGCGAGAAAGAACGTATGGGCGGCAAGGTAGTGCGGTGGAGGCAGGCGGTACAGTGCGGTGGCTGCGGGGACGATTACCACATCGAATTCGCGCCGCTGCAACTGATACAGTGTTGCGAGACGTTCGGAGATCAGGTCATGGTGCGGCGAAAATCCGTCGTATGGAAGCGTTTCCCAATCCGGAAACTGCATCACTTTGAGGGACGGCGCGAACCAGGCTACCTCCTCGCAAAGTCTCTGGGCATCGGTGGCCTGCGCGCAGATCACCGCGACGGGTCTCGTTTCTCGGTCGGCCGCGGCGAGGCGGGCGAGTGCCAGCGCGTCGCTCGAGCCGCAAAGCTGCGACACACGCGCTTTGGTGCCTGAATCGGAAATGTTCGCTTCGCTCACCGCCGGAACGCCTGCGTTATCGACTCGCAAATAGCAAAAACCCGCTTTCGGGGCCTTCGGCTGATTTCGTCACAGAATTCAGCCCCCGGACCGAGCGCGGGAAACCGTATAATTATATCGTCTAGAGCCTTCGGATTCCGGTGAAAATTCAGTGACATCGCGCTACTTTGGCCTCATCGCTGCCGGCGGTGCGGGGACGCGTTTCGGCGCCACCGGGCCGGGCCCGTTCCGGCAGCCCAAACAGTATCAGTCGCTTGCCGGCAGGCCGATGCTTTATCACGCGGCGTGCAGTCTGCTTGCCGATCGTCGGATCGAGGTCGTCTTTGTGGTGCTCGCCCCCGACGACACCGGGTTTCGGACTTACGACTGGACCGAATTTGGAGATCGGATCGCGCCGCTGTACTGCGGCGGGCCGAACCGTCACGACAGCGTGCGCAACGGACTGATCGCGGCATCGAGCGCGGTCGACCCGGAAGACTGGATATTGGTGCACGACGCGGCACGCCCGTGCCTGGGCCGCGAGGAACTGCGGCAACTTATCGATGCATTGGCGCAGGATGAGACGGGCGGGATACTCGCAGTTCGTGTATCCGACACGATCAAGCGGGCCGACCGCGAGCAACGTATTCTCGCTACCGAGGACCGCGACGGGCTGTGGCAGGCGCAGACGCCGCAGATGTTCCGGCATGGGGTGCTGTTGCAGGCACTCGAGCAGAGTTCTAATATGACCGATGAGGCATCCGCGGTCGAGGGATTGGGACTGCGGCCGAGACTGGTTGAGGGCCGAATTACCAATCTTAAGGTCACTTATGCCGAAGATCTCGATCTGGCGGAGCTGATACTTCGCGGCAGAGGGACCCAGTAGGCCGGAAATGCTCTGCGGGTTGGTTTGGCGCAAGTGCGTACGGATGCTAGGAATGGAACGTCGGTGAGGGTCGGTCAGGGATTTGACGTGCATGCGCTGGTAGCCGGTCGCAAGCTCGTCATCGGTGGCGTTGCGATCCCGTTCGATCGGGGACTCGAAGGCCATTCCGACGCCGACGTGTTGTTGCATGCGGTCACCGACGCGGTTCTTGGGGCTGCAGGGCTCGGGGACATCGGCCGGCACTTTCCGGATATGGATTCGCGCTATCGCGATGCGGACAGCCGTTTGTTGCTTCGAGCGACTGCGCGAATGGTGCGTGATGCAGGGTGGGTGGTGGTCAATGTTGATGCGACCGTGATCGCGCAGGCGCCGAGAATGATGCCTCACATCGCGGCGATGGTGGATAACATCGCTGCAGACCTCGGGCTCGCGGCCACGCACGTGAACGTCAAAGCGAAGACCACCGAGGGACTAGGATTCGCGGGTCGCGGCGAAGGAATCGCCGCCGAAGCCATCGTTCTGCTCAATTTTGCACCGGCCGAGGCGGCGACGCCGGACGTCCCATAAATACGAAGCCACTAAGATTGTTCTTCGCGCTGTGGCCGGAGGAACCGGTGCGGCGGGAACTCGGCCGCTGGTCGGGCGCGATGCATCGCTTGTGCACGGGGAGAAGGATGATCTCGGCGAACCTCCATGTCACGCTCGCGTTTCTCGGGCAGGTCGACGCCCGGCGGTGTGGCTCCATCGTCGACGCCGCGCGCGGCGTTCGGGTAAGGCCTTTCGTGCTGCGACTGGATGAGCCCGGATATTGGAGCCACAACCATATCGCCTGGCTGCGTGCGAGCGACCCTCCGGGCGAGCTGGCGGCCATGGTTGCGGAGTTACGCGCAACGCTCGGCCAATCAGGCATAGGTTTCGATCCCAAGCCGTTTGTGGCGCACGTGACCATGGTGCGCAACGCGCGTCCGCCCAGGGAAGACTGGCCGACGTTGAATCCCGTCGAATGGGCTGTGAACGGGTTTTCGCTGATATCGTCCGAGCGTGACGAAAGCGGCCCATACTACCGTACTGCCGCAGGGCCGTTTGCATCTCCTCAGGCGAACGGTCCGACGGGCAACTGAATGGGGAGCGAACCGCGTCCCCAAACATCTTAGCGGGGCGGGGTCAGTTTTGCACCATGCGATCCATGCGCTTACTCTGTTCGAGCAGCTTCCATCGCACGATCGGCATGTTGGCGATCTCCTTGCCCGGAATGGTGTATACCCGGCAGGGTTTGACGACTTCATAGCGATAGGGAGTGGGCAGCCGGAAGACCGACGCGATTTCGCGAAAGTAATCGCGAGGGCCATGTTCAGCGACCAATCTGTTGCTCCGATAGCGTTTTACCTGGCCTTCGGCGATCAAGAACAGCGTATTGGTGGCCTGTTGATCGATGACGAGTCCGGCCGGGAGGACTTCCTCGCCGATTACACTGGCGAGCCGGTTGAGCTGCACGTGAGAGACTCTCTCGCCGAATAGGAACGTGCGCTGCAGAAACTGCCTGCGTGAAGCGTTCGCGAGCAGCTGCTTGCGTAGCTTGTTGCGACGGACGAACTGGGCATAAAGATTGGCCGGTATCGTAAGTGCATGCACGAAGTTTGCTGCGCGGTAGGTTGCGTTCGACGGCTCGCGCAACAACGCGGAGGTCTCGCCGAGCAGGGAGCCGACAGAAAGGCTCATCGCGCGTTCATCGCTGTAGATTGCGTCGACGGAACCCCGCAGGATCAGGTACAGCTCATCGGAGCGGCTTCCTTCTCGCATCAGAATGGTCTCGGGGTTAAAGCGTTCGATGGCACCGTTCATCAGCATGTCGAGGCGGTGCGCGGGGACGCCGGGATAGAGCTGTTGAAGGAAACGGGCCGCGTGGCGCCGGTCGTAATTCTGGGTCGCGGGGATCAGTACGTCGGTAACGCCGAATGGCGCGCTCGAACCGATTTCCCTCTCGCGTTCGGTAAAATCGCCGGCATTGTGCGCAAGTATCAGCTTGCCGGATCGATCGCCGCGGAAGTCTTCCGCGTCACCATGGATCATGCCTCCGCCGGCGTCGATCTTCTTCAGGTCGAGTCGCTGCAGGTAGTCCTTTTCGATCTGATCGAAAAATCGGCGGGAAATTCCGTTCGGGGTTCCTTCCGGATCCACCATGCCGTCAAGCAGCTTCAGGGAAACGATATCGGCGTAGTGACCGTAGCTGACATAGCCATCGCGCGCCATGGTCCGGAAGACGAAGGGCGTGGTTTCGATCGGGTGTGGTGACAGGAACGGACGCACTTCCATGCCCTGGATGTCGGTCCAACGACCCAGCGGCAGGTTTTGCATATCGAAGTAGTGCTCGAACTCATTCTCGTCCACATCGAGAAGTGCGGCCAGCTTCTTTATTGCCGACGCACGCACCATCGGCACGGCGTACAGTTTGATTCGATGGTTTGCGAGCATCAGCGTGGTGATACCGGCGAAGTGGTCGTCGTGGGCGTGCGTCAGGAATATGCCCTCGATCTCGCTGATGCCGATTCCCAGCGCTGTCAGTATGCTCTTTAGATTGGGACCGGCATCGATCATGTAGACGCGGCCCTGGTGCATAACCACGCTGGACATTGCGGGCCGGTTGACATCCCAGCCGTCACCTTGGCCCGAGTGCAGCACACCGAAGTATTCGCGGCGCGTGTCGTAATGGCCAAGGTGGTACGGCGCCGGATAGCTCACGCCAGGGTCGAGGTTCAAGTTGATATGGACCGCCTCGCTCCGATAGCGGATTTCGAACACGTTGAGCTCTTCACGAGTGATGACAACGCCATTGCGGATCTCTACCGGTGTATCGCGGACCTCGAGTGTATCGACAAATGCGTCACTGTCGCGGATCTCGCCAAATGCAAATTTCAGTTTCAGTCGCATCAGGCGTTCAGCATCTTCGGGCGCGACTCCGCAAGCCTGCAGTTCAGCAGCGGTCACAAGTCCGTAGTTGCCGCGATAGATGTACGCTTTTTGGGCGCTGATCTGCTCCGCCGTTCCCATCAGCAGCGGCTTTTGGCCCGTGTTATTCGGGTGTCCGGGCAGCAGCATGCCCTGCCGGTACAGCATCTGCAGCACGGGGAACTCCGAAAGATTGGCGAAACCGCCGCTCTGGACCATCACGTCGGACAGCAGTATCGCGTTGGGACCGGACTCGAAGCGCATGCCGTCCATGAGCTCCGTGTGGATCAATCCGCGCTGGATCAGGAACTTCACCACATCGGCGGGACACCCGCACAGCAGATGCAGCCGCGCTGCGGCGATACCGACCCACGACACTCCGGCGCAAACCTCAACGACCTGGATTTCCGACATGCCGGGCTTCTCCGCAATAGGGCCTCTGCAACAGCCCCATTCCCGCCTATTCTATGCCCGTCTCGGAGATGACGAGTCGTGTTCCTTACTTGCGCTGCGGCATGGCGAGTGAACCAGGTCGGGCAATCCGGCGTTTCAGCGGGTCATCCAGGAACGTGACCGAACGGTCAGGACCGCATAGGGAAAAATCCACCATAGCGTAAAGAACGCGAAATACGCGTACAGGATTCCGTGTACGAAGCGCATGGACCTTTCTGAATAGACGTAGTAGAGCATGTAGAAGCCGGCGCCAACACCGATGGCAATCAGTACGCGTACCAGGGCCAAAGGTTCTGATATCGCTATCACGGCGAGCGTGGCGGTCGCAGTCCAGGCGACGGGGAAGCGCAAATTGGTGATCAGCTTTTCGAAGATTGCGAGCACCATGGGCACCAGAGGTCGCTTCCATACGATGCGTAAGAACCGTATCTCTTCGCGGACATAACTGCGCTCCCAGCGCAAATACATTTTGCACAGCTTCGTATAGGTATCCGGAACCAAGGTATGAACAACGGCGCTGCCTTGGTAGACGGTGTCGAATCCACGGTCCAAAATGAAATTGGTCAATGCCCGGTCCTCGCCGTAGGTGCAACGCGCGCCGAGGAAACGCTGGCCCAGCCAGGACTCCAGAACCGCACGCACGACGCTTGCGCGATATCCGGCAAGCGCTCCGGGGCAGCAGTAGACGGTGCGGTAAGTAGATTGCACACTGCGCAGGAAGTCGAACGAAAGAATGTAGCGCACGTGCAGCATCCGGGGAATGAATCCCTTGTCCCGATTAAATGCGGCGACCTTTCCGGCAACGGCGCCAACGCGCGGGTCGCGGAAGGGCCCGGCCATTGCGAGCAGCGCGCCGGCGTCGATGACGCTGTCCGAATCGATCGTGACCAAGACATCGCCGCGGGCGGCCCGGAAACCGGTTGCGAGCGCCGCGCGCTTGCCTTGGTTGCGTTCGAGTTTGACCGCGGTGACCAGACCTAGATGGCGCGACGCGGCGCGCTGGATGTAGGTCCAGGTGTCGTCCGTACTGCCGTCGTCCACGACCAGAATCTCGAGCCGGCCGCTTGGGTAGCGCGCGGCTGCAACCGACTCGATGGATTGTTCGACCATGGCGCCTTCGTTGTAGGCCGGGATCACCACCGTCATGGTCGGCGCCGATTCGTGCGTGGCCGCGTCGAACGGTCGATAACTGAACCAGAGTACGGTGCGCAGCGCAAGCATCAGCAGGGCCATGGCGATCCAGATAAGGCTCGGCTTCAGCAGCGACGCGCCCAGGTTCCCCTGTTCGATCGCGTGCCTGATCGGTCGGAACAAATCCCCGTTCAGCATCGCAAACAGCATCGCCGTAAGGCCCAGAACGATCACTGTGCCTACCAGGATCCGATAGCCTCGTCCCGGCGCCAGGCCAACGCTCGTGGAATACGCCGTTTGCGGAAGTACGGCTTGCGCGTCAGGGGGCATGTCTATCCTTTTGTTGTTATTGGTCCGGCGCTATGGCGGACCATCGATGTGGGCCGGCCGTAGGATGCTCGGCGGCAAGGCCAAGAACGAATCCGGCCCCGGGGCCACCCGGATCCAACAGGTGGTGCTCCAGGCACTAACGGGCGGTGCTTCGAGGTTACCGGCGCGCCGGGACGCCGGTAACTTCAATTCAAGGGAGCTACTCCGCCTTTTTCTCGCCTTCTTCCTTCTTGGGTTCCGTAGCGGGGGCGGCCCCTTCCTTCTGTTCTTCCTGCGCCGCGGGTGCGGCGGCGGGCGTATCCGCTTTGGCTATTTCCGCGGGCGGTTGCGCCGGCGCGCTGCTGGCCGCTGGGGCGGTGCTGGCCGGAGGCGTGACGTCGGGGCTGCAGGCTGCCAGTCCCAGGGTTGCAATAGCGGCGGCAATCAGAGTCAGTTTCATAGCTACACTCCTATCAAGTAATGAGGGCTTGGGCTCGCGGCGCGAGGCGGCGTCTCGAGCGCAATTACAACCCAGACCTGTAATCGGGAGATGTCGGAATGCCGCGACTTGGTATCACCGCCACGCAGATATATTGCGTACTGTTGCGCCCGGGTCTGGTCGTTACACAACGATACATATAGTCTTGTATCGCCTCATCTCGCGAGTGTTAAATTGATTCCCTTATGGACGGCCAAGGCCAAATACTGATCGTCGATGACGACGCCGAGATTCGCAGTCTGCTCGCCGAGTATCTGACGCAGCATGGATACAAGGTGACTACGGCGCGCGACGGAGTCGAAATGCGCCAGGCGCTCGAGGCTGCACAGCCGGATCTGGTCGTGCTGGACTTGATGCTGCCCGGCGAAGACGGGCTGTCGCTGTGCCGTGATCTTCGCGCACGATCGACGCTTCCGGTGATCATGCTCACCGCGCGCCGCGAAGAAATCGATCGCATCATCGGGATCGAGATGGGCGCGGACGATTACCTCGGCAAACCGTTCAATCCTCGTGAACTGCTCGCTCGAATCAAGAGCGTGCTGCGGCGAGCGCGTGCGCTTCCCGCATCGCGCGGCAACGCTAAGCGCCTGCGTTTCGCAGGCTGGACCCTGGATTGCACCGCGAGACACCTGGTCGACCCTCAGGGCGTGGTGGTGCCTCTGAGCGGCGTGCAATTTCGCCTGCTTTCCGTGTTTCTCAGTCACCCCGATCGCGTGCTCGATCGCGACCGGCTCGTGGACCTGACGCTCGGGCGCGAAGCGACACCTTTCGATCGCAGCATCGATGTCCAGGTGAGTCGGCTGCGACAATTGCTGCACGACAACGGGCGCGAACCACGCATCATCAAGACTGTGCGCAATGGCGGATACGTGCTCGCCACAACGGTCGAACGGCTCGACGCGTGACACTGCTGCCAAGGTCGCTGTTCGGGCGCACCCTGCTGGTGCTGGCCGCCGGACTGCTGCTCACGGAAGTGGCCACCCAGGCGGTCAATTTTTTCGACCGCGGCAGCGGCGTGTACCGGTTGGCCGCCCAACAGACCGCGCTGCGAATCGCGCAGGCGGCGAGAATTCTCAACCGCCTTTCCGCTGAACAACGCCCCCAGGTTATCGAGGAGATGAACGGCCCGACTTTCAGCGTTGTCCTGAGCAGCGGGCCGGTCCACGTGGGAAAGGGATTTGTCGAGCACGACCGCTATGAACGGCCGTTGGCCGAATTGATCAAGCTTTATCTGCGTTCCGAGTGGAGCACGTCAGTGCAGATCACCAGCCTTGGCCGCGAAAGCCGTCCGGGGAACTACGAGGCGATCGATAGCAGTCCTTTGGAGCAGTGGATTGCCCGCCATTTCTACTTCATCCTCCCGGGCACGTACTCGATCGTGTCGCAGATCGGGCTTGAAGACGGCACCATGGCCGTGTTCTATGCGCGCATCCCGCAAGAGCCGCTCAGCCGCCTCGAGTCGCTGCTGCCCAGGCTGCTGCTGGCACTTGCAATCTTCATGCTGATCGGTGCGGTGGCGGTACGCGCGATTACGCGGTCGCTGGAGCGGCTGGCGCGCGCCGCGGATCAAGTGGCCGTGGATCCGGAGGGCTCGCCATTGCCCGAGCATGGACCGAGCGAGGTGCGCAGCGTCATCAATGCCTTCAACCGAATGCGTCTGGATTTGCGCAGCTACGTGCTGGAACGCGCCAGGATGCTCGGCGCGATTTCGCACGACCTTCAGACTCCGATCACCCGACTTCGCCTGAGGGCGGAGATGATCCAGGACGCGCACGTGCGTGCGAAGTTCCTGCGCGATCTCGACGAGATGGAAGCGATGACCGGTTCGACACTCGAATTCTTCAAGAGCCTTGGCAACGATACCCAGCGCCGCCCGCTCGATGTTGGGGCGCTGGTCGGAAGTCTGTGCGAGGACTGGAGCGAGACGGGCCGTGAGGTAATCTTGCAGGGCGTTCCCCGCAGCCCGTATAACTCGCATCCCAGAGCGCTGAGACGGTGTTTGGACAACTTGGTCGAAAACGCGCTGCGCTATGGCAATCGGGCACAGATTGGCATCGAGGACGACGATGCATCACTTCGCATTTCTGTTCGCGACGACGGGCCCGGGATCCCGGAGCAGGAACTGGAGCGGGTATTCGAACCCTTCTTCAGGCTCGAGGAATCGCGCAACCGGGACAGTGGAGGAACCGGCCTGGGGCTTTCCATCGCGCGAAATATCGCGCGATGGCACGGTGGCGATATTCACCTGCGCAACGCCCCTCAGTCGGAGGGCAGGGGACTGATCGCGCAGTTGGTCCTGCCGCGATCCGCTGCGCGCGCGGTCCGCTAGGCCTGCCAGGGGGCGCCCGGACCAGAGCCCGGTCCCAGATGCCGCGGATTCGTCGGCCAATGGGGCTTTTCTTGTCCCGGCGGACCGCTTGTCGGCCGCGAACTCAGAATCCGGCTTCGTTGAAAGTCAATACCGTGGTGGCATCGACGCTTTGCAGAACGAGGACACGGCCGGCGAGAACTGCAGCATCTGTCTGGACCAGCGCGCGCAGGTAGGCGCGCTGCTTTTCCATCAGCTCGGGCAGCCCGATGTTGCCGGTGACCACGGTCGGGATTCTGCCCCAATTCAACTTGCCACTGCCGCTCAGGCTATAGGTTCCGCTGTAGCGATTCACCGCGGCGAATCCCGCGACCTGCCCGTCAGGAGAAAAGCGGATCGTTATCACCGTGTCAACATCGATGACGATCTGGCGTCCGTCGACCGTCAGGCCCTTCAGATCCCAGTTGCGCTGGCTCAACCGGTGCGCCGTCCGCGCGTCGACGACACGGGCGGCGCCGTCGTCGCCTGACACATGGGCACACGCGCCAAGGAATGCGATCAGCAACAGCATCAACGATGCCGTTTGCAACAAGCCGTGCGCAACCGCGTCGCCGTATATCGGTTTCATCCGAGGTCGCCGCCGAAGCGCAATATTTCGGTTCATCTGCCTTAGTCACATTCTGAAATGCCGGGCATTCGCGCGACGCTCTAGCGGTAGGCGTCCGCCAGCGCAGTCTCGACCAGATCCTTCAACTGTTCGTAGCCGAAGCTCGGCATGGGCCGGCCGTTGACGAAGAATTCCGGCGTCGCCTTGACATTGAGCGCGCGGCCGTCGGCTATATCCTGAGCGACGAGCGCCCCGATTTCGGGTGCATCCATCTCCCGCTGCAGTCTTTCCAGGTTCAGCCCGATGCCTCCCAGGGAATTCAACACCAGCTGCGGCTGCGCCCGGTGGTTGCGGGTCCATATTTCCTGTGTAGCCAATACCGCTTCCATCGCTTCCCAGAATTTGCCCTGCTTTCTTGCCGCTTCAAGCATCTTCACAACGATGTCGGACCCGTCATGGAACGGGGCATAGCGGACCGACAACTTGATCTTGTCGGGATTCGCGGCCATCAGTTTCTTGACGAACGGGTAGAAGGCCTTGCAGGTCCCGCACGCGGGATCGAAAAATTCAACGATGTGGACCTTGGCGCTTGCCTTGCCCTGCGTGGGCGAGTGCATCCGAACGAGGAAGGAAAGGTTGTGCTGCGCGGCGCGCGCCGCTTCCTCGCTTCGCTTGGCGTCGTAGACGAGCGCGCCGCCGATGAATGCCAGAATCAGCAGCGTGGCCGAGACGATGAGCAGTGTCTTTTGTTTCATCTTGAATCCTTGCGTCGGGAGTATTTCACACTAGAGAAGACCAGCAATGCGACGACGACCGAAAAGGCCAGCAGCGAAAGATGCGGAATCTTCAGAAAACCAAACCACACGATCTGATCCTCGGTGCAGGAAACGCCCTGCGTGCAGGGTTTGATTCCCTCCGGAATGTAGCCTGCCACCAGAAGCACGTGAAATACCGCTATGAACCAGCCCACCAATGCCAGAGGCAGCGCATAGCGCACCACCTTACGGTCGAACGGAATCAGTCCGGCCGGCAGTACCAGGACCAGCGGAAACATGAAAATGCGCTGGTACCAGCACAACACGCAGGGCGTTACGGCCATGACCTCGCTGAGGAAAAGCGCACCGAGCGTCGACGCGCCGGCTACCAGCCAACAGGCGAATAGGAGCGCCCATGCCGAGTCGATTTCTTGCTCAGTCGCCTTCATCGTGGTTTATGTGCTTAGGAGCGCTAACAGTGCCGGGCACCGTACTGCGGCGCCAGCGGTCAGAACCTGGAATCTTCCAATCCTCTGACCGCGGACGAACATCGAATTCGGACCTACTCGGGCCGGAACTTGGTTTCGGGCTTGAGGCCCTTGCGTTGCTGCTTCTGGCTGCGCCGCCCGTTTTCCAGATATCTTCCCTCCACGGCGCGTTTCGCCGCTTCGTCCCACTGCGGCAGCCAGTCGCCGAGCGAATAGCCGAACCAGGGCGGTTGCGGGCGCAGGGCCGGCAGCCCGAGTTCCTGCCAGATCGCTTTCGCACGGTCCATGTATTCCTTCTTAGGCAGGGCCAGAGGCGGCATGTCGCTCTTCATGGTGGCGTCCATGAGCAGCGTGGAATCCTCTTCCTGGCCATGTTCGCGTTTCGGCCCGTGGCCCTGGCCGCGGTGCGCAAGCGACTGGACGTCTTCCACGGGATTCATCCGATAGGCCATCGCCCACAGCAGGGCATCGGCGTTTTCGGGGTCGATATCGTCGTTCACGGCGACGCAGATCTTGCCGCAGTCGCCCTTGAAGTATGCCACCCCATAGAGTGCGCGCCAGATCTCGGTGCGCGGCGTGCCCTTTTCTACAATGATCGTCGTCACGCGCAGCAGCCCGGTGAGAGGCTCGTGCAATGCCACACGCTTCACGCCCCTTATGCCAAGTGTGCTGCGCAGGTGGGAGAGGAACAACGGTTCGTAGGCCACTCGCTTGATGACCGAGGATTCGCTGGGCGCGACCTGACTGATATAGGAAGGAATAATGGGGTTGCGCCGACGCGTAATGGCGGTAACCCGCATCGGCATGTTGAATTCCTCGAGCGCGACATGACCGTGTGATTCACCGAACGGTGCTTCTGGTTCAACGTGCTCGGTGTCGATCAGCCCTTCGATCACGATTTCGGCCTCGGCCGGCACCTTCAGATCGACGGTCTTCCCTCGTACCAGGTTGATCGGGCCGCCCGCGAGCCCGCCGGCGACGCCGATTTCGTCTACGCCGATGGGCAGCTTTTGCGGACCCATGAACGCGACGCAGGGTGGGCAGCCGAGCACGATCGCACAAGGCATGTTCTTGTCCCCGCGTTCTTGATACTTCTGGTAATGCAGGTAGCCGCCAGCGCCTCCGACACGGGTCGCCATGCGTACGACCAGCCGGTCCGGCGCCTTGAGTGCGGCGCGATAGGTGCCCATGTTCTGCACGCCGGTTTCCGGATCGCGCGTGATGACGTTCGTTGCGGTGAGCGTCGGCGCACTGTCGAATCCGGGTGTGGAGATCGGGATGGGCAGGGCGTCCAGGCCCTTGCCGTCGCCGTGTAACGCGGCCCCCTTGACAACGACCTCCTGACACACAGCATTGGCGACCACGCGCGGGCGTATGGGATCCGCGATGGCACTGTCCCACCGCGTCTGGATCTCGTCTAGCGGCACGCCCATACCGGCGCTGTAGATGGCACGGTTGGCCGCGAGCGCTCCTACCACGACCGGGATGTCATACCGGCGTCCGCGGCCGTCGGTGATGTTGGTAAACAGGAACGCCTTGCGGTCGGCTTCGGCCATGCCGCCGACGAATTGCCAGCGAACGAGTGGATGCAGCTCGGAATCCTTGTCGATCGCGCGGTCGATGACCTGCAACAACCCCAGCCTTTTCAGGGCGTCGAGATGTTCGTGCAGGTCCGGGTATGACCGCTTGGCCATGGTCAAGCGCTCGCCCGGATTTCGCCGACCCCTGCCGCGGACGGCCGCAGGTGTGCTCGACGTGCCTCTTCGACTTGCCGATTGTCGGGGTTCACCTGACGCTTTCCAAAAACAGCCTTTGAGACAATATTTCCGATTTGGTTCATTGCGGGCACCAGCAATCGGGGCGCACCCGGAATACGCTTTGTGCGGTGCTGCCAAGAATGCCCTTCTTCTGCGCCTCGGTAAAGTAAGTACCTTCGACCGCGCGCGTCGGCGCCGGATCACCGATCGGGAAGGGCGTATCCGAACCCAGCATGATGCGTTCGGCGCTCGATTTCTTGGCGAGATATTCAAGGGAATCGCTGTCGAACACGCAGGAATCGAAATACAAGGCCTCGAAGCCCTTGCGGGGATCGGCATATTTGCCCTGCGATATCGCGTGATTGCGAGCCAGACGCCCGAGCGCATAGGGAAGCGCGCCGCCGCCGTGGGACGCGATGAACTTCATGCCCGGAAATTTGAGCAAGTGCCCTGAAAAGAGCAGGCGCGAAACGGCAATGGACGTATCCGCAAGACGCCCGATCGCATTGACGAGATCGTAATCCGCGAGCCGCGGCTCGCCACAGAGAAACATCGGATGCAGGTAAATCGCTGCCTGCAGTCGGGAGGCTTCCCCCCAGAACGGGTCGAGCGACGGATCGTCGAGGTTGCCTCCCATACCGCTCGGCAATGTTCCTATCATCGCGCCGCCAAAGCCGCGTTCGAGTGTTTCGCCGAGAACCTGCGCCGCGAGCTTGCCGTCCTGCAGCGGAACGGTCGCCAGCGGCGTGAAGCGCTGTTCATCGCGCAGCGCGTCCCATAGGCAGTCATTGAGAAAGCGGCTCCATTCGAGTCCTTCCTGCGGCGGCAATTCGTAGCCGAACGTGTCCAGCCAGCCCCCCAGCATCTGGTGGTCGATGCCGTTCTTATCCATCCAGGCGCGGCGCTCGTCGAAGTTCCAGAGCTTGGGCGAGATCGGGCGGGTGGGCTCGCCACCGGGAAATTGCATCCGGATGCCTTTGTCATCACGCAACAGCTTGACGCCACGAAAACGGGCGGCGTTGGCATCAAAGCGCTCGAATATGAGTTCGGGCGTGAAATGGGCGTGAATGTCGATGACGATGTTCTTCATGGGGGGGTCGATCCTTGCGAAGTGCGTTTGCGAACGGGCCTATCGAAGTCAGGCAGGTTGCTTGGTTTAGTCGGTGAAGCGTGTGATGTTAGCGACTTAGGTGAGGATTTGGTCTTGTTTACGTCTCTCGATTCCGGACCGTTGCGCATTTGCAACGGTCCGGAATCGAGAGAACAGAGGCGTCGGCGCGACGTAGCCCGTTGGGTGCGGCTCAGACGACGCTTTTCTCATGATTCTGTGCAGTTGCACACTACGCAACTGCACAGAATCATGAGATGGTTCAAAACCCATGTCTATTGGCCGGTACGCAGCAGACATAGATCCGGTCAGTCCTGCCTGTTCGGCGCGGCGGCAATCGCTTCCCACAGCGCCAGATGGGAAATTGGCAATGTGTCGATCGAAGCCCCGATAGGATCGAGCGCGTCGTTGATGGCGTTGGCCACGGCCGCCGGCGCCCCCAGATAACCCGCTTCGCCCGAACCCTTCTGCCCAAACGTGGTGAGCGGGGAAGGAGTGCAGTGGTCGACAATGCGGATGTCGGGTACCTCCATCGCGCTCGGAATGAGGTAGTCCATAAACGTGCCGCTGGCGAGCTGCCCGCCCTCGGTGTAGGCGAACTTCTCGTACAGCGCCGCGCCGATGCCGTGTGCGATGCCGCCGTAGGTCATTCCGTGAACGATATCGGGGGTGATCATGACGCCGCAGTCGTGACCGCAAACGTACTTCTTTACCATCGGCTTGCCTGTTTCGGGGTCGATTTCGACGTAGACCAGATGAGCCTCGAACGCGTAACAGGGATACATCTGCACGCGCCCGTCCGCTGTCGGCAGACCGCCACCGGTCGGAACTCCCCAGACGAACTGCGATTGCAGCCCCGGTTCGAGACCCGGCGGCATCTTGTGGATCTTGCGATGCGCAATTTCGACAAGCTGGTCCCAGGTGAGCATCTTCGACGGCGCGCCCTCGATGCTCACGTTGCCGTCACGATACTCGAGATCTTCCGGCGAGCACTCGAAGTTGTGCGCGGCGATGGCGAGCAGTGTGTTCCTGATCGTCCTCGCCGCGCCGGCCGCCGCCCCTCCCAGCATGATCGCCATGCGGCTGCCGACCGGGCTGTTCGAGGGCAGCGCATTCAGTGAGTCTGCATGCACTACACGTATCGTCTCCGGATCGCGTTCGAGGACTTCCCCGATGACGGTCGAAATCAGCGTCTCGTGTCCTTGCCCTGAGCTTGATGTGCCCATGACGCCAGTGACCGAGCCGGAAAGATCGACCCGCACCAGACAGGAATCCATCCAGGTCGTGGTCTCGTTCTTCGGATTGAACAGCAGCTCGAACGCGGCGTTGCCGCCGCTCGGCTCCAGGCAGGTGGAAAGGCCGATACCGGCAAGTCGTCCGGCGCTGCGCGCCTGATCGCGCGCGCGTACCAAGGCGGAATAATCGCCGGCCTTGAGAGCCTTGTCGAGTACTGCATGGTAGTCGCCCGAATCGTAGCTGGACCCGCTTGGAATCAGGTAGGGGAACTGATCCTTGCGAATCAGATTCTTCCGTCGCAGTTCGATGCGGTCCATGCCCAGGTGGCGGGCGATGCGGTCGATGGCGCGCTCGATGGCGAAATTGGTGGGCGACTGGCCGAAGCCGCGCACCGCTTCCTGAGGCGTCTTGTTGGTCATCACCGAGATGGGCTCGTACTCGATCGCGGCAATTTGGTATGGTCCGCAGATTGCCCCAACCGGTTTGCCGAGCTGTAGCGGCGAGCGCCCCGCATAGGCGCCGACATCGTCCACCGCGCGTATTTTCATTCCCCGGATGGTGCCGTCCCTGTCGAATGCAAGCTGCATGTCGAAGAATCGGTCCGGCCCGTGCATATCGCCGCCGCGCATGTTTTCCAGACGGTCCTCGATGAGGCGTACCGGTACTCCCAGCTTCAGCGCGAGGTAGCCAACCAGTACCGTATGCTTGATGCCGCGTTTCAATCCGTAACTGCCGCCGACGTCGACGTCGAAGTGCACGCGCACCGCGTTGCCCGGCAGGCGCAGCGCGCGGGCGGCCTGGTCGGGATATTTCGGCATCTGGATGGAGGCCCAGATGTCCAACAAGCCGGCGGCGGAATCCCATTTCGCCATGACGCCGAAAGTCTCGATCGGCACGGTCGAACTGCGTCCCCAGGTCGCGCGAAACGCAAGCCGCTGGTCTGCCTTGGCGAATGCTTCATCGACAGGACCCCAGACGAACTTGCGCTGGAACAGCACGTTCGTTCCGTGACCGGAATGGACGAGATGCGCACCCGATGCCAGCGACGCTTCCGGATCGATGACGTGCGCAAGCGTTTCGTATTCGACTTCCACCAGTTCGGCGGCATCTTCGGCGATCGCGCGTGTATCGGCCACCACCGCGGCGACCCATTCTCCCGCGTATCGCACGACGTCCTTTGCCAGCGCATAGCGCGTGACCTTCGGCGCATCGACCCCGATGTGGAGCGAGTCGGTCTGACTGCAGAATTCTTCCCCGGTGAGGACGTATCGCACACCCGGAAGCGCGAGCGCGGCGTCGGTGTTGATCGACAGGATCCTTGCGCTGGCGTGCGGCGAGGCGACCAGTGCGACGTGCTTTGTTCCAGGCAGGACCACGTCCGCCACGAATCGCCCACGGCCGGCGACGAAACGCGGATCTTCCTTGGTGCGGCGTTTCTTCCCGATGTAACGAAAACCGGAGGTCTTATCCGTTTCCCTGTCGCTTACGGGCCGTATCATCGCTGGCCTTTTTCTTTGGCTAGCCGCGCGGCGGCGCTGCGCACCGCATCGACGATCTGCTGATACCCGGTGCAGCGGCAAAGATTGCCGGCTATCGCCTCGCGAATCTGCAGATCGGTCGGACGCGGGTTCGTGTAGAGGAGTCCTTGCGCTGCGATCAGCATTCCGGGCGTGCAGTAACCGCATTGCAGCGCGTGCGAATCGCAGAAACTGTCCTGCAGAATGCTCAGAGAACCATCCGGCCGCGCCAGGCCTTCCACCGTCGTCACGCGGTGACCGTCCGCCTGCCACGCGAACATGAGACACGAACGCACGGGTTCGCCGTCAAGCATCACGGAACAGGCGCCGCAGATCCCGTGTTCGCAGCCGACGTGGGTGCCAGTCAGGAGCAATTCCTCCCGGAGCCAGTCCACGAGCGAGACGCGGGCCGGAACCATCGCCGAGCGCGCAACGCCGTTGACCTCCACCTCGATAGGATAGAGCTTGTCGGTCATGCCTTGCTCCTCGCCTGTTCGCAGGCAGCGCGAATCACGCGCGCCGTGAGCACCCGCGCCAGGTGCCGACGATAGGCGGCGGTGGCGAAGAGATCGCTGCCGGGGTCGGATTCGGCTGCCGCGTCCTCAGCCGCGCTCCGGACGGCCTCGTCCTCCAGCTGCGTTCCGACGAGCCGTTGCGCGAGCCTCGGGAACGCAAGCGGCGTCTGTCCAACTCCGCCCAGACCGAAGCTCGCTCGCACGCAGCGCCCGTCATCGCCCAGTGCGATCTGCGCGCCGGCGGAGACCATCGCGAAATCGCCGTGTCGGGTGCTTATTTCCGTGAAAGCCGAGCCCGTGCGCCGCTCATCCCAAACAGGCCAGCGCACTTCCTCGAGGCATTCGTCTGCACCGGTCGCCGTCGTCATGGGGCCAGCGAAGAACGTTTCGGCTGGCACCGTCCGTGTGGCGCTCGAACTTCGCAATATCATGCTGGCGCCCAGAATCTGCGCGGCCAGAGGCAGTTCGGCGCAGGGATCCGCGTGAGCGATGCTTCCCCCGATCGTGCCGCGGTTGCGCGTCTGGACATGCCCCACGTAGCCGAGAGCCTGTCGTAGCAGGGGCACTCGCTCGGCGAGCGCCTTGTCGCGCTCGACAACGGACTGGCGCGTGCAGGCACCAATGCGCACCGCGTTCCGATGACCGTCGTCGCTCGTGGTGATGAATTTCAGTGCCGAGACCTCATTGATGTCCAGCAGCCAGGCGGGACGCACAAGGCGCATGGCCATCATTGGAATGAGGCTCTGGCCGCCGGCGATCAATTTGATGGAATCGCCTTCCTGTTTCAGGGCTTCGCACGCTTCGGCTGTCGATCCGGCGCGGATATACTCGAACGTGGCGGACTTCACGCCGTTGCCTGGACAGGTGTCAGTGGGGTTTCGCGGAATGCTTCATCGCAGCCCCGTAGTTTCTCGGTTGCGTCGGTCAAACGAGTGGCCCTTGGAATTCTTGCAGGAGGAGACGACCCAGGAACGGTTATTATAAACACCGCGCCGGGAATCCAGAAGGCGTGTTTTTCGGAAACGAAACGCAGATGTCTCGTGTATTTGGGATTCGGTCGCTTACACGGCGGCCGTTTTGATTTCGATAACTACGGATTGTGGTGGCGATTCCAGGTTGCGCGAGTACTGAAATTTCGTGCCGCTGAGCAATGGCAGAGTTCCCGAATGACGAATTGATCGCGACGCCGCGGCTCGAGTTAGGTACGGTCTCGCCGGATCGGACCAGTTGACCTAGAGCAAGGCGAGCCATTCGCCGGAATCGAAAACGGTCGGCCAATAACCAGGACGGGAAGATGATCATGGGAACAGAGCGCACGACGAAGGCGGGCGCGCGACGGCGCAGGGCGATCGGAAGGAAGCGCGGCGCCAGGGGGATTGCGCGACGCCGCTCCTACCCCGATCTGCGCGACCATCTCAACGCGTTGGAGAGAGCAGGGCTCCTGGTAAAGGTCGAGCGGCGCATCAACAAGGATACCGAGATGCATCCTCTGGTGCGCTGGCAATTCAGGGGTGGGATCGCCGAGCGCGACCGCCGGGCGTTCCTGTTCACGAACGTAACCGACAGCAAGGGAAGAGACTACGACATTCCCGTGGCGGTCGGTGTCCTCGCGGCGAGCCGCGAAATTTACCGCATCGGAATGGGATGCGCGCTGGACCAGATCAACGAGACCTGGACGCGCGCGATCTCCAATCCGATTCCGCCTCGGGTGGTCACCAAGGCTCCTTGCCACGAAATCGTCATTCAGGGGCGCGATCTCGACCGGCCGGGCATGGGCCTGGACGGACTGCCCGTGCCGATTTCGACCCCAGGGTGGGACAACGCACCGTACGTGACCCTGTCGCAATACATCAGCAAGGATCCCGACACCGGAATCCAGAACATGGGCATCTACAGGGGCCAGGTGAAGGCTCCGCGCCGGCTCGGTATGAACCCGTCACTCGAACTGCGGCCCGGTATCTACACGCATTGGGAAAAGATGAAATCCCGCGGTCGGAAACTTCCTGCCGCGGTGATACTGGGCGCGCCGCCTTGCGTTGCCTTCACGTCGGTGCAGAAGCTGCCGGAGATGATGGACGAGCTGCATGTCGCCGGAGGGCTTGTCGGAAAGCCGATCAACGTGGTTCGTGCCAAAACCGTCGACTTGCTGGTTCCCGCCGAGGCGGAAATTGTGATCGAGGGATACATCGACACCGAGTATCTGGAACCGGAGGGGCCGTTCGGTGAGTCGCACGGGCACGTGAACCTGCAGGAATTCAACGCCTTCATGGACGTTAGCTGCATCACGCGACGGCGCGACGCGATTCTCACCTCGATTATTTCCCAGGTAACGCCGAGCGAGTCCAGCCTGATCAAGCGCGTGGCACTTGAGCCGGTATTCCTGCATCACCTGCGCAGCGCCCTCGGAATACAGGGCGTCAGGCGTGTATCAATGCACGAGCCCCTGACCAATCTGCGCAAGCTGATCGTGCTGGTCATGGATCCGAAGACGCCGACGACCGAAATATGGCGCGCGCTGTATGGTGCTGCGGCATGGAATCGTGCCGCGGGCAAGTATGTGCTCGCGGTGAACGAGGATATCGATCCGGACAACGCCGACGCACTTTTCTGGGCCATGTGCTATCGCGCCAATCCGGACCTTGACCTGCAGATACTGCGGCATCGCGATCAGGGGCACGGTCCGCGCAGCAAGCGCAACGCAGGACGGGACGCGTCAGTGCTGATCGATGCGACGCTCAAGGAGAAATTTCCACCCGTCTCTCTTCCCAAACAGCAGTACATGGAGCGCGCCAAGACGATATGGGAGGAACTCGGGCTGCCCAAGCTGAAACCCGAGTCACCCTGGTTCGGCTACTCGCTCGGTGAGTGGTCAGAGGAGTTCGAGCGCGCGGCCGACCTCGCCGTGCGAGGCGATTATTTTGAAACCGGAAAACTCATCGCCAAACGCCGGCGCAAGGATGTAAAGATGAACACCGAAGTGCGTGATGTCGATGAATCGAACGTGGAAGCCGGGCCCAAGCCAAAGGCCGGGGTGAATGCCAAGCACAAGGCTGGGCGCAAGCGTTAGCGGTTCCAGCCGCAGCACGTCCGGATGGACGCAAAGAATCGTGGAATCGAAGTGAATTGGGAACTGGAAGCGGATGTGGTGGTGGTTGGTTCGGGAGCGACGGGGCTCCCCGCAGCCATCCAGGCAGTCGAGGACGGAGCGTCGGTGATCGTGGTCGAGGCGAACTGGGACGTCGGGGGCCACGCGATTGTGAGCGGAGGCAATGTCGCGCTCGGCGGCGGGACGAGCGCGCAGAAAAAATATGGGATAGAGGATTCGCCGGATCTCCTCTATTCGGATCTGACGGACTGGTCAGTCGTGGAGCCCAACGGATTTCCGGACTACCGGTACAACGACAGGGAAATCGTCCGTGCGTTCGCCGACAACAGCGCGCCGACCTACGAATGGCTGGTCGACCACGGGGTCGTCTTCATCGATGAAAGCCCGGATAGCCGCGGTGCGCACGCCACCGGCAATTCCGCGCACCGGGAGAACCATGTCGCGGCGATGGGTTGGACGCAGATGGAAACCGGCAGACCCGTGCCGGCGGATCAGGCGACCACGACGTCATCGGGCGTCGGCGTTGTCAGACCGCTCGAAGCAGCCGCGAGGAGGCTGGGTGTGCAAATCCTCCTACGGCACCGGATGACAAACTTAGTCCGTGAAGGCGACAAGTCGGGAAGGGTCTTGGGTATTATCGCAACCAGTCAGGGCAGGGCCCTACACATAAGAGCGAAGAAAGGCGTCATCATCGCAACGGGTGGTTCCACCGGCAATGTCAACTTCCGCAGAATGTTCGATCCGAGACTGACCGAAGAGTATTGTGGCGTGGCGGGCGAGCCGTATTCGTTTCAGGACGCCAGCGGTGAACTTGCGGCCATGGCAGTCGGCGCCTCGCTCTGGGGGCTTTTCAACCAGACCGGAGAGTTCGGTGCCGCCATCGTCAAACCCAGCAAGATCGGATGCCAGTACGGGCATACCAATCTGACCTGGCGGCCTGGCAGCCCGGTATTTCATCTCGCTCGCGCCACGGGTCTCGCCGTGCGGGACTATCAGGACCTCATCCTCGTCAACCAGGCAGGCAGGAGGTTCTACGATGAGACGAAGGGACAGTTCACTGCCAACAAGTGCGGTTCCCTCGAGAACTACATCCCGCGAAGTTACCGGAACGCGGCCAACATCAAATTTGACCCTTCAAACTATCTCAATGCGGCCATGGCTGGAACAGGTGATGGGACCAATGGCGGCGGGCCGATCTGGGCGATTTTCGATTCGCAGGCGGTGAGGCGCGAAGGCTGGACGGTTACGCCGCCGTACGTCGATATCGATGCGGGTTTCTTCTTTTCCGCCGACACCCTCGCGAACCTGGCCGCGTCGATCATCAACAAGCATCAGCGCAGGCCGATGCCGGCGGGTGTGCTGCAGGACACCGTGGCAGGGTACAACCGCTTTGTCGACGCAGGAAGGGACCCCGACTTCGGCAAACCGGCGCCAAAGTACAAGATCCAGTCGCCGCCGTTTTATGCCGCTTGGTCGACACCGATTATCCACGATACGCGTGCCGGGCTGCGGATCAACGCGCGCTGCCAGGTGATGGACTTCGACGGCGAAGTGATTCCGGCGCTCTACTGCGGCGGCGAATCGGCAGGCGGATTCAGTCTGCATGGACTTGCCCGATGCATTGCGCAGGGTCGCATTGCCGGTAGAAATGCGGCCGCAGAGTCGACGAGCGCATAGTCGGTCCCGCTTAGGACTGCGGCGCAGCTAGCAGCGGGACAGAACGTCCTTGAATTTTTCTTCGATCTTCTTGCGCAGCTCGGGTGTCGCACGCGCGACCGGTGGAAAGCTCTTGAGCATCTCGAACGGGCGGCAGGCATCGATTACGGCACGCGAATTCGACGTTGCTCCGCGCGGGATACGCGGGTCGAGTGGTCCGCTCCACATCTTTCGGACAATGTCGATGTCTTCGGCCGGATCACAGCGCGTGCATATTGCCCACATCACGTCGAAGAGATCAGTGGGATCGATGTCATCGTCCACCACGACCACGAACCGGCCCAGATAGGCCCCCGATTGGCAGCTCGCCGCGGCCATTCCAGCCTGTTTCGAATGGCCTGCGTATGCCTGCTTGATGGCGATGACGTTGAGCATGCGTGCGCCGCCTGCTTCATGGCACCAAACACCCGTGACGCCACCCAGCCCCGAGCGCTCGACCTCGTCCCATATCATGCCGGCTTTCATCACGCACTTGCTGTAGGAGAAATCCGACGGCGGGCGCATCGGCGTCGCCATGCCGAGGATTGGATCGTTGCGGTGATAGATACGCTGGACGCGAATCACCGGCTGATCGCTCTTGCCCCCGGCGTAGTAGCCGGTGAATTCTCCGAACGGGCCTTCCGGCGCGAACTCCCCCGGCAACATTTCACCCTCGACCACGATTTCCGCATGCGCCGGCATCGGCAGGCCATGGACCTCGCTATGGACCACCTCGACGGGTTTGCCGCGGTGGCCACCGGCATAGTCGAATTCCGAAAGCCCGAATCGAAGCTCGTTGCCTCCGGCGAGGAACAGCAGCGGATCGTGTCCGCAGGAAACCAGAACCGGGCAGGATTTGCCCTGGCTAAAATATTTTTCGCGGATCTGGCGTCCCTGCTTACCCGGGGAAATCCACAGGCCGAGGCGCCTCGCATCGTGCACCATGACGCGGTAGGTGCCGCAATTGATCCAATGATCGACCGGGTCGCGCATGATCACAAGGTCGTCGGTGCCCAGATAGCGACCGCCGTCTAGCTCATGCAGGAACGGAACCGGGAACTTGAGCACGTTCAACTGATCCCCACGCAATACATTTTCCAGCACGGGGCCAGATTTGACCACGCGCGGCGGGATCGGTTCGTGGTTCTTCATCCTGTCTCGATAGGCGCGCACGACGTCCAACGGGTGATTGGGAACCGGGAAGCCCATGGTGATTGCAAGCCGTCGCATCGAGTTGGTTGCGCCGGAGAACACCCGATAGCCTTTTGGGTAACCTGGAATTTCGTCAAACAACAGGGCCGGGGGGCTCTTCCCACCCTGGTTCACCGCTTCCGCCAGGGTTCCCATTTCGAGGTTGCAATCGGCGTGCGGCACGTGCAGGAGTTCCCCCGCGCGCTCGATGCGCGCAAGAAATTCGCGCACATCGGCGTGGGGCCGATCGTATTCGTTGTACAGCCTGGGTGCGGTCAGATCGTTCATCGGCGTCTTTCCAATCGACTGATGACTGCGCATGTCGTAATGCGCGACGAATCATTATGCGACAGAATCGGCGCGCGGAGAAACCGCGACCGGCCCCGGTCACGTGGCAACCGGTCGCGCAGGCAGCGAAATGCGCGCGGCCAGTCCGCCACCTTCGCGGGGCAGAAGGTCCAGGCGTCCATCCAGGCCGCGGGCAACGCGTTCCACGATCGCCAAGCCTAACCCCGATCCTCCGCCGTCGGAACGCGCGGATTCCAAGCGCGTGAAAGGCTGCTTCAATCGCTCGGCGCTCGCAGCAGGGATGCCTGGACCGTTGTCGAGTACTTCCAGGACCAGTGCAGTACCCTCCACACGGGTACGCACCGCAACTCCCGATTTGCCGTGGCGCAGCGCATTGTCTATCAAGTTGGTGATCGCGCGACGCAGCGCCATCGGGCGAAGATAGGCCACGCCCGCCGGCTGCAGTTCCTCCTCGATCGGATGCCCCAGCTTGCGGAATCGATCGACGACTTCGGAGGCGAGCTTGTCAAGCTCGACCGGCTCAAGCGTTTCGCCACCGTCGGTTCGCGCAAAATCGAGAAACTGACCGATGATGCTGTCCATTTCTTCGACTTCGGCGATCATGCTTTCCTTCGTCTGAGCGTCACTCCCGCTCATTTCGATACCCAGGCGCAGTCGCGAGAGTGGGGTGCGCAAATCGTGCGAGACCCCGGCAAGAATCAGCGCGCGGTCCTCCTCCAGCCGCGACAGATCCTTCGCCATCTGGTTGAACGCATGCGCGAGCATGGCGATTTCCGTCGGGCCGGACTCAGGCAGCTCGGCCGGGAACTTGCCGTTGCCGAGCTCTGCGGCCGCTGCGGTGAGTGCGTTCAGCGGTCGCCCGATGCTGCGCACGATCAAATACGCCGCCATCAGCGACAACGCGAGGGCAAGCGCCGCCCAGCCAATCCAGCGCAGCGCGATGCGCCGTTCCAGGCGCTCGCGCGGCACGCGCAGCCAGTAATCGTCCCCTTCGATGCGGAAACTGACCCACAGCCCGGGCTGGCCGTATCGCGCCGAGGCGAGTCGGGTATGCGCGCCCAGTCGGGCCTGAAGCGCTTCTTCGACCAGCGCCAGCAGTCGCCGATTCGAATGCGGGGCCATCCTTTCACCGGGCTCGGCAGGGAACACCTGAATTCCTTCGCTGTCGGAGAGTTCGACCAACAGTGCGCGTCGCTTGGCTGCGTCTGCCGTGACGAGCGCGGCGCGGGTAAGATTGACGATGCTAGCCAGGTTCTGCGCTAGTTGGCGGGCGCGCGGCTCCACCTCGTAAGCCCGAAAGATCAGATACCACCCGGCCGTCGAGGCGAGCACGAGCGACGCGAGCAGCACAAAGGTGCGCCACAGTAACGAGCGGGGCCAAAGGGTCATTCTTCGCGCTTTCCCCCGTCTGGAACGAATACGTATCCGAATCCCCACACCGTCTGGATATACGTGGGATGCGCGGGATCGTTTTCGATCATCTTTCGCACGCGTGACACCTGCACGTCGATAGAGCGGTCGAAAACCTCGTATTCGCGGCCGCGAGCGAGTTCCATCAATTTATCTCGCGACAGCGGCGTGCGCGGATGGGTCACCAGGACCTTAAGCAGCGCGAATTCGCCGGTTGTCAGAGGAATCGGCTTGCCGTTCTTTACCAGGGTTCGCGTCGCCAGATCCACGGTCATGTCGCCGAAAGACACGGGTTCACCAGTTGCCGAGGGCGCTCCCGGGGGAAGTGGTGCTTCGCGACGCCTGAGAACTGCATTGATCCGCGCCACCAACTCGCGCGGGTTGAACGGCTTCGGAAGGTAGTCGTCTGCGCCCATTTCCAGTCCGACGATGCGATCGACGTCCTCGCCCTTGGCAGTGAGCATGATGATCGGAATTGCGTTCTTGGTGCCCCGCAACCGGCGGCAGATCGACAGACCATCCTCGCCCGGGAGCATCAGATCGAGCACCATGAGGTCGAAGCGCGCCCGTAGCAATGCCCGATCCATTTGCGGGGCGTCCGGTACCGTTGAGACCGCGTACCCCTGCTCGCTAAGGTAGCGCTGCAGCAGGTCGCGCAGCCTTAGGTCGTCGTCGACGACGAGGATTCGGGTCTTTGTGTTCTGCATAAA
>Ga0155953_1082_pt1 | contig 54436 bp, 32 predicted proteins | sample RifCSPlowO2_02_FD_107607 | JGI IMG/M metagenome (GOLD analysis project Ga0155953, IMG submission 107607) | Betaproteobacteria bacterium RIFCSPLOWO2_02_FULL_63_19
GGATGTCCGCCGGAGTCCTCAGGCTGTGGCATGCAGGAAGAGATGCGTTGAAGAACTTGGGAGGCCCCGTGGGCTCCTGGCCGTGGGAAGACCGTCGTACGGTATGCGGATATTGAGGCACGCAAGGGGAAACCCGGACACGGAGTTATGCCGAAACCTAAACGGCGAGAGTGGAAAGCGGATCAGGAAGGCGAAGGAGTACTGTGAAAGGGAAAGCCCGCCGGATGCCGATGGGGAGGCTTATCAAGCGCAGTACTCGGAGCGTGGGAAAGCCACGTACAAGGGGAAGGACTTGACGGAAGTACGCAGCCTGCAAAGGAAACTCGTGCCGGACAATGTCGGGTCGGATCAACACGAGCCAACCTCACTGCGGGGAACAGCAACAGATGTCTGCGATCAAGGTGGTGATGTGCGAAGGCCCATCAGCCTGCGCCGCGCCAATCGTCGTGAGGTAAAACACTATGTCCAAAATATCTAAGCGGCCTTCTGTCATGATGCCCACCACAGAAGAAGATAAAGCCATTACTGCCGCAGCCAAGGCCGATCCTGACGCACAGCCGCTCACGCCGAAGCAGTTGAAACACATGGTCCCGATGCAAGCGTTGCGCGGGCGGCCTAAGTCCGCGAGCACGAAGCAACTCGTGTCAGTGCGCTATAGCCCGGAGGTCTTGGCGTACTTCAAGTCCACCGGCGAAGGTTGGCAGTCGCGAATGGACCGTGTGTTGCGCGAGTACGTAACGCGTCACTCGCGTAGAGCCTGAAGCAGGTGCCGAACCCTTTGTTGCTGCGGACGGGCCGCCAGCGACGCGTCAATGCAACGGACATCTCGGCCCGCCGAAGAACAATACGTTACAGCGCCAAGATAAGCTTGGCGCATCTTGCCGGGTGAAGGTCCCGGTCGGGCAAGGGCTAACGCTGCCGACACGCGCAAGGTCTTTGGTTCTCGCCAGTGCGGGGGTTTCTACACCCACGGCAGAGCGAGTACATCTTTGATCGGCGGCCGCAACGATTCCAATGTTCCGGTCGCGACTCAAATCAGTTTCGAGAACACCCCGCCGGAACATCCCGCCGGCTGAAATAGCGAACAGCAGCGGCCCCGTTCCGCTCGCAGCGCGTCCGCGACGACGTAGCGGCCGATCTGATGGTCCAGGAAGAAGGTGAGTGAGACGAGCCGCTTCGCCTCACGCTGCGCGGCGTTCGCAGCGGATGGCATTCTGGATTGCATCCGGCGGGGCGCCGTAATCGCGCGCTAATTCTTCGATGTTCTCGCCTGCCATGAAGCGTTCGTAGAGAATCGCAGTGCGGACACCGGGGCGGTCGAGAATCGGCCGGCCAAATGAAATACGTGGGTCGATCACGACGCCGGCACTGTGCTTTCCGCCACGTGGGGCGGGGAACAGGATCAGTTTCCGCGGAACACCTTCCGGATCGCGCTTTATCAGCTCACCGCCCGGATTTCGATTCCGGCCAGCCTCGCCAGTTCCCTGTGGACGCGCGATACGCGCTCCACTTCGCCTTTGGCCGGGAAACGCTCGTAGAAACCCTCGATGCGGAACGCGCGCAGCTGCTCCTGCCAGGGAGAGAGCCTTTCTTCCCAGCGTTTGACGCGGCCATCCGCCGGGTCGCCATCGGCGCGCGCGAGGTCGGCGCATACGCGCAGCATCGCCTTCAGGGTCACCGGCCGCGTGACGGCATAGGCGCCGTGGCCCCAGGCCTCACCCCAGACGTGCTCCGACGCCTTGAAAAAATCCCGCACCATCGCGTAATAGCGCGGCACTTCCCTTGCGCTGCCGCCTGCGAGCTGGATCTTGCGCCAATCGCGGTTCACCCAGCGGTGCAGTTCGTTGAACAGTTCGGCCTGCAGTATCCATTTGTCCTGCATGCTGCGTCCGCCCAGCCTGTTGATGCGGTATCGCAGAGGGCTGTCGCCCTCGCTGTATAGCGCCGCGGCAAGTCGCGAAGCGAATTTGCGGTGCGGCTCGGCAAACGACACGCGCTCATAGAGGTCGATCAGGTGGCTCTTGTTGATCCGCGTCGGCGTCGAGTTGATGATCACGAACATTTCGGTGGCGAAATCCTCGCTTCTGCCGTCGAAAATCATGCAGGGCACGTTGACGATCTCGGCATCCTCGGGCCGCTCGTGCAGGTAAAAGCGCAATGCCGCCAACCGGTGCTGGCCGTCGATGATGAGAAACTTCTGCTGCGGCTCGGAGAGATGGCCCACCCCTTCGGCGCCCGACAGAGACTGAAATCGCAGCCTTTCCGGCGTGAACAGGAGCACGGTGCCCGGAATCGGCGGTTGCGAGACCGCCATTTCATAGAAGTTCTTCAGCTGGTGCACTTTCGTGCGCGAGAGCGTTCGCTGGAAGGCCTTGTCGGTGCGCTCGATCTTCGCGATGAACTGCGCGATCTCGTCGTCCTTGGCGATGCGCGCCGGGGCGATTTCCTCGCCCTCGCCGTAGAAACGGCTGATGAAGCGCACTTTGTCCAGCAGCTCGGGCGCACGCCAGCTGCCGAAATAGAAAACACCGTCTTTTTGGCGAATCTGTGTGGCCAACATCGCTTTATCTCCTTCCCCCGATCTGGCTACGGCACCAAATAGCGAATATAGCCGAGTTCGGGGGCCGGCAGTCTGTTTTGATGGCACCGAGCCCGGATGCCGGACCCGGTCCCCCCACGGTGCGCCGCGTTGGGACGCCGTGTCCGGTGGGTCAACGCTTCTTCAGGGTGACCCCGACACCGGCTTCGTCCATGTTGAGGAAGACGGTGTCGAAGGCGGGGTCGGCGGTTACCGCTTCGACATAGCGCGGATCCGGCGGCGGGGAGGCCATATTGTGCGCCACGATGAGTCCTCCCGCGCGTACCAGCGGCGCGAGCTGTCGCAGATAGTCGAGATAGCCTTCCTTGTCGGCGTCGATGAACAGCAGATCGATCGGCGCCTTGAGCTTGGAGATCTCGATATGCGCGTCGCCGAGCACCAGTGAGGCTCGATCGAGCACGCCGGCGCGTTCGAAATTGGCTCTCGCGACGTCCCGGCGTCCGCGGTCATACTCGAACGTCGTCAGGCGGCCACCGGTGCGGGCCAGCGCGAGCAGCAGCCACAGGCCCGAATAGCCGGTCGACGTTCCCAGTTCGACGACGTGCTGGGCGCCGATGGACTCGGCGAGAATGCGCAGCAGGCGCCCGTCCTCCTCCGGCACGCTGAGATAGCGTTGCCTGCGGTAGACATCCTCGATTATGGAAAGAATGCGGCGCTCCTCGGGGGACGCGGCAAGCGGCGCACGAGCGCGGACGCCGCGCCGGTCCTGCGCGAGGGCGGCCGTGGTCAGCGGCGCCGACGCTGCGGCGAGCGACGCGAGAAACGCGCTGCGCAGCGCCGCGCGCCGCGCCGGATGGTGTCCCATGAGTCCTCCTCCAGTGAGTGCTTGAACGTTCTGCCAAAGCCGGGCCGGTGCTGTCGCGCCATACCTCGGACTTCGCAACGGCGCGCAAAAAAAGACTCCGAGAGGCGTATCCTTTTCGTATTGTGTATCTTCCGGGGCGTAAATGTTAAGAAGCACAAAAATCGTGGCCACGCTCGGCCCGTCTTCCACGGATCCGGAAACGCTGGAACAGATGTTTATCGCCGGCGTGGATGTCGTTCGGCTCAATTTCTCGCACGGCAGCGCGCAGGACCACCTCCGGCGAGCCGAACTGGTGCGCAGCCTTTGCCGCAAGACCGGGCGCACCGTCGCGATCATGGCCGATCTGCAGGGACCGAAGATCCGCATCGGCCGTTTCAAGGAAGGCCGGGTCACCCTCAACAAGGGCGACGAGTTCGTTCTCGACGCCGAATGCGAGCTGGGCGACCAGAGCCGGGTCGGCCTTGACTACAAGAACTTGCCGCGCGATGTAAGGCCGGGCGACACGCTGCTGCTGGACGATGGCCGCATGGTGTTGGACGTTGCGGACGTCGCGAAACACTGCATCCACTGTCGAGTGCGCCATGGCGGCGATTTGTCCAACAACAAGGGTATCAACCGCAAGGGCGGAGGATTGACGGCACCGGCCCTGACATCCAAGGACATGGAGGACATCCGCGTCGCCGCCGAGATGAAGTGCGACTATCTCGCAATTTCGTTTCCGAAGTCGAGCGCTGACATGTACATGGCCGGGCAACTCTTGCAGGCTGCAGGCGGACATGCACTGCTGATCGCCAAGATCGAACGTGCCGAGGCGGTCGAACCGCAAGCGCTCGCGGACATCATGTCGGCCTCGGACGGCATTATGGTCGCGCGTGGCGACCTTGCCGTTGAAGTTGGCGACGCGTCGGTACCGGCGCTGCAAAAACGCATGATCAGGTCGGCAAGGGAACTCAACAAGCTGACCATCACGGCGACGCAAATGATGGAATCGATGGTCGCGAGCCCTGTGCCTACACGCGCCGAGGTGTCCGACGTCGCCAATGCCGTGCTCGACGGCACCGACGCGGTCATGCTTTCGGCCGAAACCGCCAGCGGCAGATACCCCGTGGAGACGGTGGAGGCGATGCACCGAATCTGCCTCGAAGCCGAGCAGACCCAGCCACTCGCGCTCGACCGCGAGTTCCTCGACCGGGTGTTCACGCGCGTTGACCAGTCGATCGCGATGGCCGCCCTCTTTACCGCCTACCACCTGAAGGTCAAGGCGATCGCGGCGCTGACCGAGTCGGGCTCGACCGCCTTGTGGATGTCGCGTCTGAACTGCGGCGTGCCGATTTACGCCCTCACGACGCAGACGGCTACGCGCTACCGCTGCGCGCTGCTGCGCGACACCTATCCGCTCGTTGTTACCTACGCCGGCAACGACCGCGAGGAACTGCTGCTGGAGGCCGAGAAGGTGCTGGTCGACAACGGTCTGGTGCATGAAGGCGATCTCATCGTGCTTACCATTGGTGAGCCGATCGGCAAGTCCGGCGGCACCAATACGATGAAGATCGTCAAGGTCGGCGAGCCGCGCCGGGCGTAGCGATCTGGACGAGGCTAACCGGAGCGAAGCGAAGGTTAAGCGGCGCAAGCCGCGGCCGAGGCCAAGATCTGCTGGGCGAGCCGCGCCGGGCGTAGCGCCGCGCATGCCGTACGCGGTAAAATTGACGTCCCACGAAACACTTTCTTGCATCGGAGGTACCGATGACCACCGACAACGATCTCGCTAGCGTCGCCAAAGCCATGGTCGCGCCCGGCAAGGGCATCCTCGCGGCGGACGAATCCACCGGAACCATCGAAAAGCGTTTCAAGAGCATAGGCGTCGAGTGCACGGAGGAAAATCGCCGCGCCTACCGCGACATGCTGTTCACCACCAAGGGAGTGGGAGATTTCATCAGCGGCGTCATCCTGTACGACGAGACGCTGCGGCAGAAATCCGCCGACGGCACGCCGTTCGCGGCGCTGCTGACGAAAATCGGCAGCCTGCCGGGAATCAAGGTCGATACGGGCGCCAAGGACATGGCGCTTTGCCCCGGCGAGAAGATCACCGAAGGCCTCGACGGGCTCGCCAAGCGCTGCGATGAGTACGTGAAGCTGGGGGCCAAGTTCGCGAAGTGGCGCGCCGTGATCACCATCGGCGAGGGCACTCCCTCGGACGCGTGCATCGTCGCCAACGCCCACGCGCTCGCACGTTATGCGGCCATCTGCCAGGCGGCCGGCCTGGTGCCCATCGTGGAGCCCGAAGTGCTGATGGACGGTGGCCACACGATCGACCGCTGTGAACAGGTGACCGAGCGCACGCTGCGCGAGACCTTCGCCGCGCTCGCCAGCCAGCGGGTGGCGCTCGAGCACATGGTGCTCAAGCCCTCGATGGTGATATCGGGCAAGGACTGCGCCAAGCAGGCGGGGGTGCAGGAGGTCGCGGCGCGGACGCTGCGGACCCTGAAGCGCACGGTACCGGCAGCGGTGCCGGGAATTGCATTTCTGTCCGGCGGCCAGAGCGACGAACTGGCAACCGCGCATCTGGATGCGATGAACAAGATCGGCGGCGCGCCGTGGGCGCTCACGTTCTCCTACGGGCGCGCTCTTCAGCACCCGTCGCTCACATCGTGGAAGGGCAGCGCGGCCAATGTGCCCGTCGCGCAGCGGGCGCTGCATCACCGCGCGCGCATGAACGGGCTGGCGACGCGCGGTCAGTATCGCGTCGAGCTGGAAAAAGAGCCGGCCAACGCGTAAAGCCACAGCGATGAAGAAAAAGCCGTTGGTCGGGATCGTGATGGGCAGCGCGAACGACTGGGACGTGATGCAACATGCCGCCAAGCAGCTTGCCGACTTCGGTGTCGCCTATGACGCGCGCGCTCTTTCGGCGCACCGTACGCCCGCCGAATTGGAAGCCTGGGTCGCCAAGCTCGAAAAAGGCGGTGCGAAATGCTTCATCGCCGGCGCCGGCGGCGCCGCGCACCTGGCCGGTGTGGTCGCGGCCAGAACGACATTGCCGGTGCTCGGCGTGCCGATGCCTTCCAAGCACCTTCAGGGCCTGGATTCGCTGCTCTCGATCGTGCAGATGCCCAAAGGAATTCCGGTGGCGACCTTCGCCATCGGCGACCCCGGCGCGGCAAACGCTGCGCTGTTCGCGGTGGCGATGCTGGCGCTCGACGATGCCAATCTCGCCGGGCAGCTGCGGACGTTTCGCAAGAAGCAGGCCGACGCGGTGCGCGGCGCGCGCCTGCCCCTCTGACCCACGTTTCACTTACTTCGAGTGGTTCCCCTCGGGCTCACTATCAGGCATACGTCATGGCAACCGACACGATCGTTTTCGAAACCGACATCAAGAGCCTGAAATTCCTGCACCGCGGCAAGGTCCGCGACATCTACGCTGTTGGCGACGACAAGCTTCTGGTGATCCAGAGCGACCGGCTCTCGGCGTTCGACGTGATCCTCGACGATCCGATCCCCGGCAAGGGCGGGGTGCTCACCGCAATGTCGGACTTCTGGTTCGGAAAACTCGGCCACCTCGTGCCCAACCACACGACCGGCATCGATCCGGAGTCGGTGGTCTCGGGCGAGGCCGAGCGCTCGCAGGTGCGCGGCCGCGCGATGGTCGTGAAGAAGTACACGCCGCTCACCATCGAGGCGATCGTGCGCGGCTACATCATCGGCTCGGGCTGGAAGGAGTACCAGCGGAGCGGATCGCTGTGCGGCATCAAGCTGCCCGCGGGTCTGAAGGAAGCGCAGAGGCTGCCGCAGACCATCTTCACACCGTCGACCAAGGCGAAGCTGGGACAGCACGACGAGAACATTTCCTTCGAACAGGCCGAGAAGGCGGTCGGCGGCGACGTCGCGCGGCAGGTGCGCGATGCGGCGATCATGATCTACACGCAGGCCGCCGAATTCGCCACGACGCGCGGCATCATCATCGCCGACACCAAGTTCGAATTCGGCACCGATGCCGACGGCAAGGTCTACCTGATCGACGAGATCCTCACGCCGGACTCCTCGCGCTTCTGGCCGGTGAGCCAGTACCAGACCGGAATGAGCCCGCCGTCGTTCGACAAGCAGTTCGTGCGCGACTGGCTCGAGCGCCAGCCGTGGAACAAGAAGGCGCCCGCGCCGCGCCTGCCCGCCGAGATCATCGCCAAGACCGCCGAGAAGTACCGCGAAGCGCTGCGCATGCTGACCGGCTCGGCATCGTAGGCCGAGCTATTCTGTGCCGGCAGGCGGATGCCGCAATGCCGTGCGACGGTCAGGGCCCCATGGCGATGATGCCGAGTTCCGCTGAAATCGAGCGCGCCGCGGCCATCCTGCGCGGCGGGGGGCTGGTTGCCTTTCCGACCGAAACGGTCTACGGGCTGGGCGCCGATGCGCGCAATCCCGAGGCGGTCGCGCGCATCTTCGAGGTGAAAGGCCGGCCGCAGGATCACCCGCTGATCGTGCACCTTCCCGGCACCGGCCACCTGGATCGGTGGGCGCGTGAGGTGCCGGCGCTCGCGCGGACGCTCGCGCGGGCCTTCTGGCCCGGACCGCTCACGCTGATCGTCGAACGCGCGCAAGGGGTTCCGGACGCGGTCACCGGCGGCCAGAACACCGTCGGCCTGCGCGTTCCCTCGCACCCGGTGGCGCAGGCGCTGCTGCGAGCGTTCGCCGGCGAGGAGGGCGAGCGCCGATTCGACGGCGTGGCCGCGCCCTCGGCGAACCGGTTCGGCCGCATCAGCCCCACCACCGCGGCGCATGTGCGCGCCGATCTCGGCGGCGACGTGGCGATGATCCTGGACGGCGGCGCGTGCGCGGTCGGCATCGAATCGACCATCGTCGACTGCTCGCGGGGCGATCCGGTGCTGCTGCGCCCGGGGGCGATTACCGCGGAACAGATCGCGCTTGCCGCGGGCATCGCGCCTCGCCCCGCGGACGCGGAGGCCCCGCGCGCGCCCGGGGCGCTCGCCTCCCATTACGCGCCGAGCCGTCCGCTGATGCTGATCGCTGCCGCGCAGTGGGACAGCGCGCTGGCGCAAATTCGCGCTCGGCGCGCGGTGCTTTCGCTGCGGGAGCAGCCTCCCGGAGATACGAGCGCACGGTGGATCCAGATGTCCTCGGATGCGGTGCGCGCCGGCCACGATCTCTACGCGGACCTGCGCGTGCTCGATGGCTGCGATTGCGAGTTGATTCTGGTCGAGGCGCCACCGCCGGGACCGCAGTGGGATGGGGTCCGCGACCGGCTCAGCCGGGCCGCGACGAGATCATAGGAACAGCACTTCGAGCGTTTGGGTCGCTGGTTCAACGCGTGCCGGCGGATTTGCGCTTGACGAGGCGTGCGAAATTATCCAGCGACAGCAGGTGGGCGTAGATCCTTCCCATGATGCCTTTCCTGATCAGATTCTTGTGCTGCGCGGCGTTGAGAAACTCCAGCTTCCTTTCATCGACCCGGTACATGCCGCCGAGGTTCATCGCGCCGCCTTCATCCAGCGCTGCCTGCAGCGTGAACGGTTCCAGCAGCGAGTAGTCGGCGAGGATCGCGCACATTTCCCGGCCGCGTTCGAGGTCCGCCTCGTACTCGTTCAGCAGCTTGTCGATCGGCTTCCACCGGTCGAGCGGATTGCCGGCATCGTCGAACATGCGCTCGCCGTCCTCGCTGAGACAGGACTTTTCGACGCAGATCAGCCGATTGGCCTGCTCGGCCGCGTCCATGGTGACCCGCGTCATGCAGAAGGGATAACGGCGCACATAAGCGGGCAGGTACGCGTTTTCGTCCCAGCGGTCGTTCCTGACGAACAGATTCTCGTTGCCGGCGATGCCGAGCACCGCAACCGCCGCGAAGCTTTGACCGCCGTCGGAGGACGTGAACGCGAGCGGATAGTCCCGGCACGCCACGCCGAATTCGGTGAAACTCAACGGCAGCGCGTTGGTCTGGGAGCAAAACGGCGGCAAGGTTCCCGCCGGCGGAAGCCGTACCCGGTTGTGCCTGTAGAACGGAACGATCTCGCGGTAGCCGAACGGGGGGGTGATCTGCATGGCGGGGTTTCCGGAAGGTTGCCACGATCATAGCTTCGCGCAGACGGCCGGCGCAATGAACGCAGCATCAGCCACGCTCTTCGCGGGCCGTCGCCGCAATTGTCCGCGTGCCCGGATCAGGCGTAAAATACGCCGCTCTCGGGGACGTAGCTCAGCTGGGAGAGCGTCGCGTTCGCAATGCGAAGGTCGGGAGTTCGATCCTCCTCGTCTCCACCAGTTCTTCACGGGGCGTCAGTCGGTGCCCCGTGTTTTTGTTTGGCGACTCCGACGTTGGCCCTAAGCACATCGGAAGCACAGTGCTGAGACCCCCGACATTTTGACCTTTGGCAAGGCGTCTGAAAATCCTTGTGTCGGTGGTTCGAACGCGCCCTTGCCACCAGTTTGGGCTAGTAAAATCAATCCCGTTGCGAAGGCAGGACGGCTTGCCCCGGGGGACGCAAACGGTGCTTGAACCTGGCCGAAAATTTCGCTATGCCGATCATGTCGATCTCGCTGCGCGACGCGTGCCGGGTGTGGGCGGCCGGTAGTGGCGAAGAGACATCTATTCCGCATCGCGGTTCCGGCAAGTCAACGCATACGCGCCATGCTCGCCTCGACAAGCAACTCCAGCGATTTCGCTCCCTGCGCGCGGCTGATCGAACGCGCCTGATTGAAGCAGGCCTTGGCCCGTGGCGCATTTTTCGCGGACGTGGCCAGCAGACATTCGCCCTCTATGCGGCAAAGTTCAGCCGAGAAATGACCATCACCCGTCCTTGCCGCCTCGCGTTTGGCTGCTTCCACCGTAGCTAATGACCGATCGTACAACGCGAGATGAAAATAGGCTTCCGCCAGCGCGGATAGGAACACGACGGAGATGCCGCCGATCGCCTTCTTCATGCCCGCGACACTGGAATCGAGTTCTGCGATACCTTCGTGCCGACCATGCCTTGCCAGGGCCCAGCCGTGGGTCATTTCTCCCGCCGCTAGCCAAACTGAAAACCCGTACTTTCGCGAGACCTCTATCGTCTCTGTGGAAAGGATCAAGGTATTTTCGCGATCGTCCATCCAGCGGTGCAGCACGGAGGCAAAGCACAGCGCCAGTGCCAGCGTGTGCGGATGATCCAGTTCCCGTGCCCGGCCGAGCATCTTGTCGCAAATAAGGCGTGCGCGCTCCGCGTGCCCTAGGAAATGATAGGCCCAGGCCAGGTAGGCCGCGCAAGAGACGGACAGATCCTCGCCGAATCGCGCCAGGAGATCCTGATGCTGTGTGGAGCGATAGAAGGTGAGCGACTCTTCGGTGTGTGCTCGCGCGACCTCGAACTTGCCCAGCCAGAACGCTGCGTCGGCCACTGCATAATGCGCCGCCTGTCTTCTCAGCGGATCATCGCCTGCGTTGTGTAGCAGGTGCATGGCACGGGGAGGGACATCCCGCGAACCGGCGTTCGCAATGGTGTTCATCACCACCGCCCACTTGGCTTGAAACAAATCCGGCGCATCACCCACGAGATCCGCGAGGACGGCAAGGCGTGCGTTGGCCCGAGTGGCTTCCTCTGAACCGTAACCGACCGCGGCATACAGTGACGGACAAAGATTGACCAGGATGTTGAATTCCATGAGGTCCCTGTTCGACCCGGGTTGCAGGCCGGGCAGCAGCCGGAGCCCGTTGTTGAAGTTTTTGATCGCCTCGGCGTGGGCTGAGTATTGCGCCGCACGCTGTCCGGCCTTGGTCCAGTATTCGATGGCGAGCCGGGTTTGGCCGCTGGCGGAAAGATGCTGCGCCAATTGTTCGGGTCTGCTCGCAACGACGTCCGGAAATTCCCTCATCAGCACCTCAGCGACACGCTGATGTGCCGCCTGTATGTCGGCCTTGGTTTGGGATTGGTAGGCCGCTTCCCGGATCAGCGCGTGCTTGAATTGTTGGGTCGAGGCGTTGAGTTCCAGAGTGAGGCCGGCCTCGCGCAGCGCCCTCAGGGCTTCCTGCAGATTGCCTCGCTCCTTGGGAAACACCTTCCCGAGCAACGTCAGATCGAATTCGCGTCCCAGGGTAGCGGCAAGCTGCGCGGTGTATTTAGCCGAGCCCAGTCGATCGATGCGCGCGGCCAGAAGATCATGCAGCGTCGGCGGAATGCCGACCGAATTGTCGGTCCGGGCGAGCTTGGTCATTTCCTCGATGAACAGTGGCACGCCATCGGAGCTTTCGACGATCAGGCGCGCCGTTGCGGCTGGAACCTGTCCGCTGATCGAGGCGATCATTTGCCTGGCGTCACGTTCCGTGAGCGGCGCGATATCCAAAATCGAAACGCCTCGCGGCATCCAGGGCGCGACGAATTCGGGCCGGTGGGTGAAAACGGCGAAGACGGGCCGCCCGTCCTTGCGCTCGATAAATCGATGCAGCAGTTCGAGCGACGAGGGATCGATCCAATGGAGGTCTTCCACGATGAGCAGCGCCGGCTTCTCGGACGGCGGTGTATTCAGTTGGTCGAGAAGCAGCGCGATGATCTGTTCCTTCTGCTTTTGCGGTGAAGCGGGCGGCGCGCGGTAATTTCCTTGCAGCGCTATGGAAAGCAGTCGGGCGAGCAAGGGCACGGCGATCGGCGCCGATTTCCGGTAGCGTGTTTCGAAATGCGCGGACAGCTTGCGGAATTTGTCCTCGGGCGTGTCGGTCCGCGGAAACCCCAGGCGGGCCTCGATCATGGCAATGACCGGATGGAAGGGCGATTGTTCGAATTCCGGGAAACAGCGCAGTTCACATACCGCATCCGAATCGCCTTCGATCCGTTCGATCAGCGCGCGAACCAAGCGCGTCTTGCCGATGCCAGGCTCGCCGCGTATGCATAGGAACTGGCGCGAGCCATTTCTTGCCTCTTGCCATAGAGCCAGAAGCTTCTCGATTTCGGCCTGCCGTCCGAATAGCGGGGTCAGTCGCTCGACCCCATCCAGCCGCGTGCGCGCCCCTGTTTCTCCGTTCACCCTGAAGACTTCCAGCGGTTGCGAGAACCCGGATACATGTTGCAGGCCAAGACTGATGCAGTCGAAATAGCCCGCGACCACATGACGTGTCTGCTGGCTGATCGAAACTTGGTTTTTCGCCGCGCTGTGGCGCAGGCGCGCGGCGAGCTTCGAGGTTCGGCCGACCGCATCGGGCAGATCGGGCTGCCCACCGGCGATGACCAGGCCGCTGTGAATGCCCACGCGAATCTCGATTTCAGGTGCGGCTGCGCGCGTGATAGCGAGCGCGGCCCGAACGGCATGGCGGGCGGCGTTCTCGTCGGCCCGGGGATAGCCGAAGTACGCGAGCAATCCGCCCCCATGCGTGGAGGCGACGTATCCCGAGTGGCGCCGGATAATCTCCAAGCAGCGTTCCCTCGGCGGCCCGAGGACTTGCGCCGCCTCATCAGGGTCTTCGGTCTCAGCGGGAATCAATTCGCAATACAGCACTGTCACCGGGCGTCGTTCGGCCTGCGGCGGCGGACTGGAACCGGACGGGTTCTGTCCTTGAACTTGAACCGGGAGAGAGGCATTCCACTCGCCATTGCGGATGCGCTCGGCGAGCTGCTCGGTCTCCTTGCTCGGGGACGATGCCAGCTCCTCTCGCAGCATCCGGCGGCAAATTGCGTATTGTTCCAATGCCGCGCTCTTCTGGCCATTGCGTGCATATAGCAGCATCGCCTGGCGATGCACGTCCTCGTCCCAGGGCTCGAGTTCGGCATGGCGCAGCACAAACCGCAGGGCCTCGCCATAGTTGCCTGCCATCGAATAGCGGCGCCATAGCCTTTCAAGCAAGGCCAGTGCGTGGCAGTGCAATGCTTCGCGATGCATGCTCACCCACTCCTCGAACTGCGGACAGTCGGGCAGCGACAGACCGGCGAGGAATTCGCCGCGATACAGCGCAATTGCCGCCTCGTCCGGCAAGGCCTCGCGCACATTCCGCGCCCCGCCGCCGACGAAATCCCTGACATCGATGGAAAACGCGGGAACGAGGCGAATGGCGTCCTTGCTCGCGATAAACAGAGTCATGCCCAGCGGCGTCTCGAGCGTGCGGCGCAAGTCGGCCAACGTTCTGCGCAAGTTGCCCCGTGCCGTGACGTGATCGTTGCCCGGCCAGAGCATCGCCGCCAGGTCAGCTCGGGGATGGTCGCGCTCCCGCTCTACCGCCAGATAAGCGAGCAGGGCGCGCATTCTGACATAGGTGACCGCCTGCACCGGGTGGCCATCGATACGCACCTCGCACGCCCCCAGTAACGCCAAAGACAAGCGTCGTTTGGAGGTCATGCCAGCAACGAACGATTGGCGAACGGTGGCTTATTACACTCGCTCATTAGCATCACCTGTGCCAATTCTCTCATTTGCATAACTTATAACAATTTTGCACGTACTGCAGCCACGTCGCGATCGCATCGCTCTACCAAAGGAGGGTGAACCATGGCCGTTTCCCCGGTTTCGTTAAGCAGGACTCCGCAAGCCAAGGACGACTTGTTCGACAGCAGCGTCACCGAGGACGGCCTGAGGGCGACTCTCGATGTCGTGGGCAACGACCTTGGCGGCGCGACAAAGAGGCTCTACTCGCTGGATAACGGCGATGACGAACGCGATTTGTTGAGCGCAGATCCGACAAGCGTCGGCGGCGATGTCAGCGCCGCGGGGGCCAGGATCTGGATTACCGATGACGGCAAGGTCGGCTACGACGCCAGCGCCGTAAGCGCGCGGTTCCAGTCGCTCGCCGTGGGCCAGTTCTCTGACGACAGCTTTGCCTATGCCATTCAATTGGGCAATGGCACGATCAGCACGGCCAAGGCGACGGTGCGCATCGTGGGAGCCAACGACGGTCCGCAAATTACCTCGGTCGGGCAGACCGGGGTGGTCCAGGAGGACCGGACCACGAGCGTGAACGGCCAGGTCACGGCAAGCGACGTGGACAACGGCGACCACCAGCACTATTCGCTGTGGGGAGACGGTGCCGGCACCTACGGCTCAATGAACGTCGAGACGGCGAGCGGCGAATGGACCTATGCACTGCGTAACGGCGCGGCCAACGTGCAGGCGCTGGCCGCAGGCGAAAGCCACGTGGAGACCTTTACGGTACGAGTGACCGACGACTGGGGCGCAACCGCGGATCAGGCGGTTGAAGTGACGGTGACGGGGACCAATGACGGGCCGCAAATCACTTCGGGCGAGCAGAACGGTGCGGTGAAGGAAGACCAAACACTGGACGCGAGCGGCCAGGTCACGGCGACCGACGTAGACAACGGCGATCATCAGCATTACGCGGTGCAGGGCAGCGCTGCCGGGAGCTACGGGTCGCTGATGATCGATAGCAATACCGGCGTGTGGACCTATTCGCTTGCCAGTGCGAGCGCCGATGTGCAAGCGTTGGCCCAGGGCGAAAGCCATATTGAGATCCTCGCCGTGCGGGTCAGCGACGATTTTGGCGCACATTCGGATCAGGTGGTCGAGATATTGGTGGAAGGCACCAACGACGGCCCGGAGGCGGTCGCCGATACGGCGGCGGCGGACGAAAACCAGTGGATTTTCGTCGATGTGCTCGCCAATGATACCGATGTCGATAACGGCCATCGCTTTACCCTGCAGCAGGTGTCGATGGCCACTGGAAATGGCATCGCAGCGGTTTCCGGCAACCAGTTGGCATTCGATCCCGGCAGCAACTTTGACTACCTGAACGTGGGCGATAACGCCGCGGTAGTGGTTTCCTACGAAATGACCGACGAGCACGGCGCGGCGTCTGCCTCGACCGCCACTTTGACCTTGGCGGGCGAGAACGATGCGCCGCTCGTCGCGGCCGCGCTGGTGAGCGATACCGACGAAGACACCGCGGCCTATGGCATCGACTTGCTGGACGGTGCCACCGATGTCGATCGCGGTTCGGTGCTGCGCGCGGTCAACCTCGTCGAGGCCAACGGCAAAGGCGGATGGGTGCTCGATGGCAACGTCATCACCATCAATCCGGATTACTTCGGCGAAGAACTGGACGACGGCCAATTCGAAAAACTCTCGTTCAACTACGAAGTCGCCGATGAACACGGCGCGGCGGTATCGCAATCGCTGACGGTCAACATCGCCGGCATCACCGATGCGCCCTCGCTGGAAGTCACCACTTCGGCTGGCGCCAGGGTCAACGAAATCACGCTGAGCATCACCAGCCAGCCTGCACGCAGCGAACGCGTCGCGCTGACCTTTGGCGATGTGCCCGCGGGTGCGCGCATCCTGGATGCGGCGACGGGTCAGGATGTCACGGCCGGCCTGCCGAGTTATATAGGCACACGGGAATTCAAGCTGATTCTGGCGGCTGATACCGACGAGTATGACGACCTGTCGATAACCGCCACCGGATACCGGGACGACGGCAGCGCAATCGGCGCGACGGTTAGGACCATCGATATCGCCTACGACGTCGTCGCCACCACGGAAACGCTCAACTTCTCCTCGAACAATCAGAATATCTGGGGCAACTTTCCCGGCATCATCGATTTTCATGAATACATCCCCTTCGTGGGCGACACGCCGATGGTCTGGGATGCCCAAACCGAACGCTGGACCGATGTCGCGTCGGATTATTGGCGTAGCGGCAAGTTCAGTCTGGTGGATGTCGATCTGGATACCAACAAGATCGTATCGATCGCCCAGGCTCAGGCCAAGGGGACGCTGGACGCCGCGAAAGCCGTTTTCGACACGACAGCCTACGTCATCGATGATGCGGTCCAACGTGCCTATGACGCGGCCAAGGCTCTCTTCGCGGATGCCGAGTACACGTTCTGGTACGTCGCCCGCGGGGTCGACCAGGCGGTGAAAGACACCTTCAAGCTTGCGCAGGATGCCTACGCCTGGGCGCAGGGCGTGTACGGCAAGGCGTGGAATGACTTCAACGTGGTGGCCACCGGCGTCTACAACCTGGCCGCCAGCGCTTATCAGGGGTTCATGGATTATTACAACAGTTTCGATCCGGCCTGGAGATGGCTTAACGACGCGGCGAAGGTGGTCGCCGACGGTGTTTGGTCGGCTGCCCAGTGGGCTTATGGCGAAGCGAACAAGGTATGGTCGGACGTCAAGACCTGGTTCGACAATACTGCGACCGCCGCCTACAACGAAGCGGTACGGGTCTACAACGAGGCCGCGGGTGCCGTCGAGCAGGCGGCCATCGATGCATTCAATGGTGCCAAGGCGGAATTTGCCAAGGCGCAGAAGATCTATGACGACGCCAAGGCCTGGGTGTTGGGGGAGGCACAGAAGGTCTATGACGGCGTGCTGAAGGGCGTCAACGACACGCTGACCGCCATCGCCAGCAAGGTCGATTTCAATTCGAAAGTTTCAGTCGATGCCGAAGTCTTCGCCAAGGCCGGCCTGCAAGTGGATGCGGTGCTGGACCTGGGCTCGGTCGACACCAGTATCGACTATCAGTTGACCTCGACCACCCAGTACAACAAGACCACCGACATGCTGGCGATCACGCCGTTGATGGCGAACATGACGACGGGCGATACGGTGGCCTTCGACACCATCAGCCCGAACGCCAGGTTTTACGTTGCCCTGCACTACGATGCCGGCGCCGATTTCGATGTGTTGCTCGATGGCCGTCTGGCGGTCGCGGGCACGACGCTGTACGACCTCACGCCGGGCAGCAATGCGCCGATCGACCTTGGCCATACGATTTCGCCGAGAACCGCGGTTGCCGATATCCAGAGCCTGCTCGCGGATGCAGGCTTGGGCGCGCTGAATCTGGGCGGAGAGCTGGACGTGGGCAAACTGGTGCTGGTCGATTTCGACTCGTCCAAACTCGAACCCTTCGAGGTGCCGTTTATCGGGACGCTGACCGAAGACGTCGTCAGCATCACCTTGCAGTTCCCCACCGTGGCCACCGAGGGCAGGCAAGCGGCATTCAGCAATGGCTACTACGAGGAGGGCGGCCTCATTGCCGTGGACTTCTCCGAGATCACCGGCGCCGTGCTCAATCTGGTCAACGCCAGACTGGATTACAGCCCGGAATTGAGAGAAAAAATACCAGGTCTGGGCAGTCTTTACGACACGCAGAACTTCGACCAGTTGGTGGACCAGGCCTTGAAAGCGTTCATGGGAACGCTGCTGGACGTCCTGGACGGCCAGAGCGAGGAAGTGCCGATTTTCCTCATCGACGCCACGGATGAAACCAGCAGCTCGTTCGTACTTGCCAACCTGTGGCCCGATTCCACCATGACCTCGACGCTTGGCGGTGACACCGCATCGCTGGGGTTCTATGCCTCCTACGGCGAGAGCGCGCCGGTGATTCACATCAACTTCGATATCGATCAGGCCGTCGCGTTCGTGGTCAACGAAATCGTGAAACTCGCCGTTGATGTGGCGACCGAAGGAGCGGCACATTCGGTTCTCGCGGCGATCCCCACGATCAACCCGCTCGACCTGACGCTCGGCCTGGACACCATCCTGAAAGTGTTGCAGATGGATCAGGCCAGCAGGGACCTGGTGGGCAAGTTCTTCGATCTGAACATCAACTTCCAGGCCGCGGACGTGGACGCGCACGCCACGACCAAGTTCTCGCAGGAATTCACCCTGTCGGTCGATGACATGTCCTACCTCGTCACGTTGGAGGATGGCGCGCAGCAGGCGTTCACCGCCAACGGAACCGGAAGCCTGCTCATCGCCGATGCCGGCAGCCATGATCTCAACGGCGATGGCGCGGTCGAATATACTCTCGATATCGTGCCCGCGGCCATGTTCTCCAACGACACCGAGCTCGGCTTTGGCATCGGCTACACACTGGACTTCATGAAGGGCAGTATGGGAGCGGGGATCAAACTCCCGCTGGGTGAACTGCTCGGCATCAACTCCGACTGGTTGACGCTCGATATTCCGCTGGTCGATGTCGCGCTGGGCCCGCTGCTGCGCGTGCAGGGCGACCTGGACGTTCTGGATGTCGATGTCTTTGAAGGGCGTTTCGACCTGGATCTGGGATCCGCCAGTGTTGCGAGCGCGGTGGACGTCGAACTCGTCGGTATTGACAGCTCGTTGGTCTGAGCGTCGCTGGGGCTTGACTGAGTCGATTGCGATGTTCCGGGGGCGGGGTCCGGCGTCGCGATTCCGGACTTGAGGGGCCGCCGGACGCTCTGCAGGCCCGCCTTTCGCCTGCCCGGAAACACAAGCGCCTCGATGAAAAGATACACCGCCTGCGCGCAGGCGCTCGGGCATATTCCGAAACATTACGATAATCGCGGCGTTCCGTCGCCAAGATAGCCCCGGGCTCCAGATTCATTGGGCGGTCCAATGCGGCAGTCGTTCCACCGTCGAATTGGTCGCGAACGGAGCGAGAGTTCCCGATTACTCTCCCGAGCGAAAACGGCGCTTGAACCTGGCCGAAAATTTCGCCATGCCGATTATGTCAAGCGCGCTTTGCCGTAACCGCTCTGGTTTCCGCTGTTCGTTATTTGCCGCTACGGTGCGCGCGACAAGATCATGGACAAATTGCGCCAGTCCGCTTTTCGCAACGGGGTATGTCGGCTTCGGACAGCCCAGCGGTCACTCACCAGAGTGCCGTAGGCACACTGGAAGCACAACCTAAATGCGCAGCAGGGATGTTCCATGCATGTCGGTGCACTTAAACTCTTCCCTGATTTCCAACGGAAACCTGCCTAGGATGTTCACTTGGGAACATGGAGACACGCTGATTCTGTAGGGATCTGACACGTTCGCAATGCGAAGGTCGGGAGTTCGATCCTCCTCGTCCCATTCGACTCAAAGGCCAGACGCGTTCTGGCCTTCTTCTCGCCCTTCGTTGCGCATTTTCTTCGGCGGCGCTTGTTCCTTCGGAACGAAGAGCTATGCCGTGCAACGGACGCGGGGGTCGGACTGCCGTTCCTGCCGGATTGGACACGCCCTCGATCGTGGAAGGAGGCGGGGACCGACTCGAGCGTCATGCTTCAGGTCGACGTGCTGTGACGATGACCAGGCGTCTGGATTCTCGCCGGCTTTATGATCGTCATCACCATTATCACGATCACCTCCATGATGATGATGATGAAGTTGGAGCTACGAAGGACCCGGCAAGGGGTGACCCCTTTGCTCGTTGGCAAGCCGCGCGATGAGTGCAGTAAGCAGCCGTATGTCCCCGGCGGAACTCGCTTGTTCCAGCGCGTTCATATATTGGGTCCGTTGGTCAACCGGGATAACCGTCCAGATATGTCCGGCCGCTGCCAGCATGAGATTCATCAGGAATCTGGCGATACGGCCGTTCCCGTCCATATAAGGATGAATGTAGACCAAAACAACGTGGCCCAGCACGGCGCGCACCGCTGGATCCTGTTCGGTCTCAAGCAATTCAAAAAGCACCGGCATGCATTCCCGAACGGCTTCTTTCGATGGCGGGACATGCTGTGCGCCGCGGATGAACACTTGCTCATTTCGATATCCGGCCAAGTCAGCCGGTTTCAAGATGCCAGCCTGGACGCCGGGGCTGAACAGAGCCTGGAACCAGCGGGAAAGACTTTGGCGAAATACCGCACCCGGATTTTCTCCTTGGACGATCCGTACCAGGTCCACTTTGACGACGTTATGCGTTTCCCAATAACCTCGCGCTGCCATGGCGTCACGAGTGGCCTGATCTGCAGCGTTGTCGTTCGGATTCCAATCTCCGCTGCAAACCTTTTCGATGAGTTCCGCGGTGACGCGATAGCCTTCGATCGACAAGGAGTGGTAGGCGTCGGTCGCGTAGCGCGCTTCGACATCTTTCAGCAGTGCATCGATATCAATTTGAAGCGCTTGGGCCGCAGGGAATACCTCGATAACGGGCTGTCTCATGGCAGCCCACACCAGTCGCAACCTCTGAACGTCGGGTGACTCGGCGCGCCCGCCCGGGGGCAACGCGGGAAGTGGTCTCGCAAACGGGTTCACCTCATTCACCGTATAGCCGGCAGAGCGCATGGCGCCGAGAATTTCCTCGGCGACGGCCGGCCGACCAGACGCGCGAAAGGCACCCGCGATGCGGCCCGCTACCGCGGAATGGGAGCCGGTCAGCAGCAGGTGCGAGACATCCGAAGCGTCAGGCAACGAATACAACGCAACCTGGATTGCCATTGGACTATGGACATACAGCGTAGGGCTGGCGGCCACGAGTGCCTCGGGGAGTTCGGCAAGACGCAGGCCTGCGCAATCGTGAACTGGCGACGACGCGAGAAGCCCGGGTGCTCGATAGATGAAGAGGGAGCAGCCATGCGGCAGCTGCACGGTCTGGTTTGTACCGTCCGTGGCCCATAACTGAACTGGGCCCCGTTCCTGGACCTACAACGTGAGCATCGTGAACAGCCCGAGCGCGAACACCACGTCCGCACGGTCGGGGTGGCGAATTTCCCGGCCGACTACGCGCTGGATGCGACGGTTGTCGCGCGCGCTGCGTGGCCACGGCGCAGCTTCGTCGTCGGGTGCAAGCCTCCGGCCGCGGTGGAATATATGAAAGAATTCTTTAACAGCTTGCCGATATAGTAAAGTATAGTTTAATATGGTGGCTGCGTATTAAAGACTCTTTCAACATGGCACGGCTTACCGGGACTTACATTAGTACGACAACGGAAGGCGAGGCTGTTCAGGCCTTCGTGCCGGATACTTTGCCGCCGGCTGCGCCCCCACTTTTGCCCGACGCGTTCGATGCGCAAAACCGGGCGGCGGAACTGGCGCTTGCCCGGCTATCCGGCGTGTCGGGGCTTGTCCCCTCGGTCGATTGGCTGCTCTACAGCGCGGTTCGGAAGGAAGCGGTCCTGACCTCTCAAATCGAGGGAACGCAAGCAACCCTTACGGACTTGTTCGACGAAGAAGCCGGGCTTGACGTTGGCAACCCCGACGACCTCGAGGAAGTGACCAATTACCTGCGTGCCTTCCGGCTGGTGCGAGAGAACCTTCGAGACGCGAAGGGGCTGCCGATCGGCATTCGGCTGATATGCGATGCGCACCGCTCGTTACTCGATGGCGTGCGCGGATCGAGCAAGCAGCCGGGCGAACTGCGGCGCTCGCAAAACTGGATCGGCCGCACTCGCCCGGGCAATGCGGTATTCGTTCCCCCTCCGCCCGATCATGTGCCGAAGCTACTCGGCGATCTGGAGAAGTTCATCCACGCCACATCGACTACGCTTCCGCCCCTAGTCAACATCGCACTGGTTCACGCCCAGTTCGAGACCATCCACCCGTTTCTCGACGGCAACGGGCGAATTGGCCGCTTGCTGATCGCGGCGCTGCTTGAGCATTGGCGCCTGCTGCCCGAACCGCTGATGTACTTGAGCGGATACCTGAAGCGGCACCAGCCGGAGTATTACCGGCTGCTCGCAGGAATTCGCACCGAAGGCAACTGGGAGGCGTGGGTTTCATTTTTTCTCGAGGGTGTCGCTGCCGCTGCTGCTGAAGCCGAGCGAAGCATCATAGAGATTGCAACCTTGGTCACGACTGACCGGCGCCGTCTGCTCGATTCGCCAAAATCAGGTCCCGCCGCCTATCGTTTGTTCGAGCTGATGCCCATGATGCCGCGCTTCACGGTAGAACGCGTGCGACAGAAATTGAACACGAGCTTTCCGACTGCCAACGCGGCAATCAAGTTTCTCTGCGACCTCGGTGTCGTCATTGAGACGACAGGGCAGAAGAAGAATCGCCGTTTCAGTTACCGGGCGTACATCGAACTGTTGACGAAGGACTGACGCACGCGGGCATTCCGTGGCTGAAGTGGCTGCGCGACGAGGCTATCGATCAAATTGGATGCCAACTGTGGAAGTTGGGCTAACCTCGCCGGACTCCGGCCGGCCCCAGTTGCGCCTGGGTCAAACCAGTGTTCGTGCGGCCCGCCCTTTCGGGAAGGAAGATTCCCGGCACAGGCTCGGAATAGGGGCCGGCACCGCCGCGGACCGGTATCAGGACGAGCCGGTCGAGATCGGCCGGTTTCTTGCCGGCGAGGGCGTCGTTCAGCCAATCCGCCAGCACGCCGAAGAAGCCCGTGCCGCCGAAATTCGACGTTCCGATGGGATTGTGGAAACCGTTTTCGATGACCCACAGTTCCTTGGGCGGCGGCACCAATCTATAGACATCGAGCACCTCCTCGATCGGACCGACGTCGTCGTATTCGCCGGCGCAGAACAGCGACGGGCAGGCGACGTTCGGCGCGAATTCGTCGATGACCAGTTGATCGGCGAAGGCATCGAATTCGTCTTCGTCGTGAATGTCGGCCATGTACATGCCCACCTGCTTGGAGCGCGGCGAGGCTTGCTCGAACAGCGCGCGCTTGGGTCCGTACGTAGCGGCAGCTGTGGCAATCGCCTTGACCCGGTCGTCGATCGCCGCGAGCTCCATGGCCCAATGGGAGCCGAATGAGTATCCCGTTACGACGAGGCGCTCGGCGTCGACTTCGCCGCGCGCACACAGCCAGTCCATCGACGCCTTCGCCGCACGGCGATAATTGTCCGCCGTGAGCCGGATCTTGCGGATATTGCTGGTGCCTTGCCCCGGCCCGTCGATCTGCAGGCAGTTGAGACCTCGCATGACATAGGGATGGTGCAGGGGGTCGAGGCGCGACTCCTTCGTCTGGTCCATGCCGGGCAGATGCAGCACCGTAGCCGCCTTTGGCCGCCCCGGCAGCATGTGAAAGACGCCCTGAATGAAGTTTTTCTCGAACGGGATTTCCACACGCTCGATCGGGTGGTCGGCGTAGTTGCTCATGCGCTCGAAACATTCGAGCAGCTTTCCATGGAGATAGATCTTTTCCGGATTGTCGTCCTCGTAGATGGCGTGCTGGGCCTCCCGGTAATACTCGCAGGCGTTCCAATAGAGCTCTGCGGCGGTCTGAAAATGCCCCGCCTTTTCGGCGGCCCGCGCGATGGTCTCGGTGTGGCGCGCGTGTTTTTCCACCACGCGCGGGATCATCTTGTAGCTCTTAACCTCAGCGGGCAGGGTACGCGCGTCCTGTGAAAAGCTGACGACACGCCCGGTCGTCTTGGTGAGGTAGTCGAGTATCCACTGCTGATTGTCGCGGCGGCGTTCAAGTTTCATGGTCATGGTGTTTCGCCTCGAATATTCCGTGAAATCGCAGCTGTGCGAGGATTCGCGTGCGCGGGACACGTACCGCTAGTCGAGAGTGACACCGATGTCTTTCACGATCTTGCCGTAGCTGGCGTACTGGGTCCGAATCAGCGCGGCGAGCTCTTCGGGCGAGGTGACATAGGGTTCGACGCCTCCCATCCGGTCGAAATTCTCCGCGATCTCCGGTCGTGCGAGAATCCTGTTCACTTCGGTGCGCAGCGTGGCGACGATCGCTGCGGGGGTGCCTGCCGGTGCGTAGATTCCTGCCCACGGATTGATACTGGCACCGGGATAGAACTCGCTGATGGTCGGTACTCCGGGAAAAGCCGACGAGCGCTTTTCCCCCGACAGGGCGATGGCGCGCAGCTTGCCTGAGCGGATTTGCCCGACAATCGACGCGCCGGAGAACATGGCTGCTACCTGGCCTGCGACGAGCGCCGTCGTGGCCGGCCGACCGCCTTTGTACGGAACGTGCATGAGCTTGATCCCGGCGCGGGATTTCAGCAGCTCCATGATCAACTGGTGCTGACTGCCGTTGCCTCCGGATCCGTAGGGGAGCGGCCGGTCGGCCTTGCGCGCGTACTCGATGAATTCCTGGAAATTCTTGACCGGCAGGGAACTGTTGACCGCCATGACGAAATTGCTCAGAAATACGCTCGCGACCGGGATCAGATCCTTAAGCGGGTCGTAGCGCAGCTTGGCGTAGAGATGCGGGTTGATGACTACCAGGCCCTCGGGACCCAGGAGCAGCGTGTAGCCGTCGGGGGTCGCCCTGGCCGTTATTTCGGAGGCAATCACCCCGTTCGAACCCGGGCGGTTCTCCACGACAACCGGCTTGTGAAAGACTTTACTCAGTTCCTGGCCGATCAGGCGTGCGACGAGATCCGGGGCGCCCCCGGGCGGAATGGGAACCATGATGCGGATCGCGCGTTCGGGGTACTGCGCGGACGCCTGGGCGACGAAAAACAAAGCGAGCGCAACGGTTGCGACACGCGCGAGAATCTTCTTCATGTTTTGCCTCCCTGTTGTTGTGTTGCCGAAGTTGATGCTGACCAAATCCAATCCAAACGATGCCGTGAACGAACTCCGGGACGACGAACTGGATCCATTTCCCCGAGCTACGAGGGTAGATAACGCGAAAGCCAGTCCAGCGTGATTCGCAGCAACGCCGGATTCGTCGAGGAGAAGTGATCGTCGGTGTCTATGATGTGCAGTTCGCAGGGATCGCCGGCAGCGGCGGCGAGACACTCGGATTCAGACATCGGGACCACATCATCGCCTCGCGGGTGTATCAGCAACAGTGGCCTGGGCGCAATTCGGCGAGCGACCTTCTCGGGTTTGAATGCCAGCATGCTCGTCGCGGTCTCGGCCGGGAACCGCATGCGCGCGCCGGGCGACAGTCCGGCGCGGCGATGTTCCGGTATATGCACGATCTCGAAGCGGTCGATCATTATCGACGTGCCGGTGCGTTCGCGATGGCGCTTGGCCTCCTCCAATCGTTCTAGGAAACACTTCCAAGCGTCATTGTCGCGATACTGATAGCGGAAGCGCCGCTCGCCGTCGCCGATGGCGCCGTTTGCGGCGCAGGCCTTCAGCCGGGGATCGAACGCCGCCGCGTAGATCGCCACCGAGCCGCCGAGGCTGCCGCCGATGACGCCGATGCTCTCCCCGTCGACCTCGTCTTGCGCTTGCAGGAAGGTGATCGCGTTGCCCAGATCCTCCACCTCCTCCATGCAGATGACCCTGCCGGGCTCACCGTCGCTTGCGCCGCAGCCGCGAAAATCGAACCGAAGCGCGACATAACCCTTCTGCACCAGGGTCTGCGCCAAGCGCTGCCGGTCGGCACCGGTGCTGTTGCCGCCGAATCCATGGCAGATGATGACCGCGGGACGCGGCGCGGCGCTGCCCTCCGGCGTGTGCAACGTGCCGCGCAGTGAGAGACCTGCCGAATCAAATCGTACCGGCCGTTCCATTTTTTTCTCCGGTGACGGTCAAGAGGCGCAAACAAGGACCGCCGCGCTTTCCTCCTTCCACGCCGTGTAGGTGTTCCAGTAGCACGCGCACTCGTCTTTGCAATCGGCCGCGACCCCGCTTCACCGAAACGCGGGAATGATGTGTTCGGCGAAGTCGCGATAGACCTTGCGCTGGCAATCGGCCGAAGGCAGCAGATTGAGTCCCTTGAACCCGACCGCTTCCATCGCGCGGATATGGGCGATGATCTCGTCGGGCTCGCCGATCAGGCAGGTGCCGCGGATCGTCTCCGGAATGATGAAGCGGCGCTCCTCGGGCTGAAGGAAGGTGCTGTGCCCGTCGTGGATCTGGCGGAAACGCGCTTCGGGCGGAAGGCTGAACCCTGCCACGCGCTTCACGTAGTCCTCCCAGATGTTGCGGAAAAACGCGGGAACGGTTTCGTTCTTGCGGCCCGAGGCCTGCCACACCTCGTAGCTCAGATGCAGGATCGTCGTGACGTAGGAACCCACCTCGTCGATGACACGGTCGCTATCGAGCTTTTCGCCGGGCCGCAGCACGCATGCGCAGGTCTGGAAGCTGGCATAGAACCCGGCCGGCAACTCGCGCCCGCCGGAGCGCGCGCCTTCGTGGAGTTCGCGGAAATAGCGCTGGCCTATTTCCGGCATCTTGGTCGCGGTTGTCCAGCCGTCGGCGTACCGGCCCGCGATGCGGATCGCCTTGGGCCCGTTGGCGGCGATGAAGATCGGAATCCGGTCCTCCAGATTGATGTAGCGGCGATCGCGATGCATGAACTTGATCAGGCGCGTCTCGCCGCGATCCGGATAATTCACCTCCTCGCCGTCGAGCAGCGCGCGCACCACCTTGAAATACTCCTCCAGGCGTGCGACCGACGCAGGCTTGCGGCCCAGCAGCCGCACCGACGTGTGGCCTGTGCCCAGACCCAGAAACACGCGTCCGGGAGCGATCTGGTTGATCGTGGCGTTAGCACAGGCCGTTACCGGCGCGATGCGCAGCTCGGGCGAGGTGACGCCGGTTCCGATCCGGATACGCTTGGTGTTGGCCGCGACCAGTGCGAGTACCGGGTAGGGATCCGACCAGATCATCTCCGAGTCGGGAACGTTGACGCGATCAAAGCCCAGTTCCTCCGCGTAGCGCGCGAGATCCCAGCGGTCGATGTGCGGATCCATCATGATTCCGAATTGCATCTTCAGCCCCCTTTCATCGCGAACCCGGGTTCTGTTGCGACAATGTTCATTTAGGATGGAACTGCCTTACCCGCGCACATGCGGGCGCCCTGCTTGCGCCCTCCGCCTTGAACCGGTAGATTAACACGCCAATTCAACCGTTCGCCGCATGGTTGCGCCACACGCGGTCCAGTCGAGGGTCAGCATGCCAAAGCCGACAAGAACGAAGATCCCGAAAGGGAAAGTGTGGGATTTCACGAAGAAGGGATACATGGATCCCGCCAAGGTATTCTGGACTTACGGCTCGAAGGTGGCGCCGGGGACCACGATCCTGTTTCTCGCCGGATGCGTCCCGCTCGATGCCGATGGGAACCTGGTCGGAAAAGGCGACATGCGCGCACAGGTCGCGCAATGCCTGGAGAACATCAAGGCGGTTCTCGCCACCGAGGGCGCGACGCTGAAGGATGTCGTCAACCGGCGGATATTCGTCACCGACATGGAGGCCTACCTGAAGGCGATGGACGGATGGGCGGCCGACGCCTATCCCGATTTCTGGGACCGCAATCCAACGGATCAGTCCACTTCGCCCGGCACGCTGCTGGAGATATCGAGGCTGGCCGGACGAGATTTCATGGTCGAAATAGAAGTCTTCGCCGCGATAGACGAGAAATAGCACGATCCCGCCGGGCGCAGCCGCCTTTCGATCGGGGCTGAAGTTCATGCATTTTGGGCATAACCAAAGGAGGAGAAGTCATGCGTAGCAGTCTGATGATCACGGCCGCCATCGTCACAGCAATGGCGGCGAGCACTGCGTCCGCGCAGACCCTGAAGCTGGGATTCATGGCGCCGTTGAGCGGGCCCTCCGCGACGGCCGGGCAGGAGATGAAACGCGGCCTGGATATCGCGCTTGAGAAGTTCAACAACCGCATCGGCGGCCTCGAAACCAAGGTGGTGATCGCCGACGACAAAGGCCAGCCCGACAACGCCGCGCAGGAAATTACGCGCCTCATTGACCGCGAACACGTCGACGTTCTGTCCGGATTGGGTCTGACCAACGTGATGCTGGCGGTTACCGCGCCTGCCGTGAAGGCCAATGTCATCGTGCTGGCTTCCCACGCGGGAACCGGCAATTACGCCGGCAAAGGGTGCAACCCGAACATTTTTCTGACCGGGTTCCTGAACGACATATTCGGCATCACGATGGGCGACTGGCTGAACAAGCGCGGCATCAAGCGCCTGTACATCATGGGGCTCGATTTCCAGGCCGGCTGGGACATTTACGATTCGCTGCAGAGCACCTACAAGGGCCAGGTCGTCGGCAAGGCCCTGACGCCGTTTACGCAGGTCGACTTCGCGCCCGAGCTGGCCCAGGTCCGGGCCGTGAAACCCGACGCTCTTTTCGCGTTCTATTTCGGCGCGAGCGGCGTCGCGTTTCCGAAGCAATACGCACAGTCCGGACTGAAAGATCAGGTCCCGCTGTATTCGGTCATGGCGATGTCCAATTCGATGCTGATCCGCGGTCAGGGCGATGCCGGCTACGGCGTGATCAGCAATAGCGTCTGGAACGCCCAGATCGGCAATCCCTCGAACAAGGACTTCGTCACGCGCTTCCGCGCAAAGTACGGGCGGGAACCGACCTCCTATTCATCCATGATGTTTGACTCGATGCTGCTGCTCGACGCGGCATTGCGTACCGGCGTCGATCCAGCGAACCGCGCGGCGCTGCGCAATGCGATCAAGACGGTCAAGTTCCCGTCGATACGCGGCGACGTGCATTTCGCGCCGAATCAGGTCCTGCAGCAGGGCATGGTCATTCAGGAGTCGATGAAGGACGCGAACGGGCAGTTCATGCTCAAGCCGCTGGGAACGGTCACCGCGCCGATCGACAAGTACGCCAAGGACTGCAACATGAAGTGACGGATCAGGTTCGACGCGTGGGCGGCGCGCCGCTCGCGTGACGCGCCGCGCGAAATCCCGTATGTCCTGGCCTTTATTGATCGAGCAGACGTTCAACGGCGTCCAGTTCGGTTTGGTGCTGTTCCTCCTCGCCGTGGGCGTTACCCTGGTTTTCGGGGTGATGAACACGGTCAATCTGGCGCACGGCTCGCTGCTCATGATGGGCGGCTATCTGCTTGGGGAGGCGCAAGCGAGGACCGGTTCGTGGTTGCTCGGCGTCGCGCTTGCTTTGATCGGGGTAGGCGTCATCGGTTATCTGGTGGAAATGGTGGTTGTTCGACGGCTTTACGCCAGAAACCACCTCGAGCAGGTTCTCGCGACGTTCGGCCTGCTGCTGTGCTTCAACGAGACCGTGGTCTGGTTCTGGGGGCGCGAACCGGTGCTGGTATCGCTGCCGCCGATGCTGCGTGGCCATATTCAACTGATGTCGGGGATTCCATATCCCACCTACAGACTGGCGGTTTCGGTCATTGTGCTGGGCGTTGCGGTCTCGCTGTGGTTTCTGATCGCGCGCACGCGCATAGGCATGCTGATCCGCGCCGGCGCCGAACGGCGCGAACTGGTCGAGGCCCTGGGCGTCAACATCGGTTTACTCTACACCGTGGTGTTCTCGTTGGGCGCGGTACTCGCGGGGTTGTCCGGCATTCTATTGGGACCGCTGCTGACGGTGCAGCCCGGAATGGGCGATCCGCTTCTCATCCTGGCGCTCGCGGTGGTCATCGTCGGCGGCGCGGGTTCCATCGGCGGTACCTTCGTCGCCGCGATTGGCCTGGGGATTGCTGACACGTTCGCCAGAACCCTGCTGCCTCTGGCAATGGGCGGGGGTGCGGGGCGGTCGCTCGCCGCGATGGCCGTCTATCTGCTGATGGCCCTGACGCTGGTGTTCAGGCCCACAGGAATCTTCGGAAGAGCGGGGGGAACCGGGTGAATCGGCCCGAGCGCGTCACCGCCCTCATCGTCGCGGCCATTGGAATCACGTTTCTGATCGGCGACCCCTATTTTTCGAGAATCGTAGCCAGGGTCTGCATCTTCGCCATGGCCGCGATCGCGGTCGATCTATTGATTTCCCAATGCGGCCTGGCGAGCTTCGGACACGCCGCGTTTTTCGCCGCCGGCGGCTACACCGCCGGCATCTTCGCGCTCAACGGAATCACCCATGCACTGCTGGTCTGGGGAGCGGCAACCGGCGTCGGGCTGTTTGCGGGAATCGTCCTGGGCAGTTTGTGCCTGCGCACGCGCGGCCTGTATTTCCTGATGATCACGCTCGCGTTCGGACAGATGACCTATCTCGGACTGCAGGGACTGCGCCAGTTCGGGGGAGACGACGGATTCCGTGTGCCTCGGGGCGCCGCGCTGTTCGGCGAGGTGGGCTTGTCCGGAACGCTGGTGGCCGCCGCGGTCGCACTGGTTGCGGTCGTGGGGCTGTCAGCCTATTTGCGCCGCGCACGCATCGGCGCGCTGGTGAGGGCCGCGCGCGACGAAGGGCGCCGCCTTGCGTCGCTAGGCGTGGATGCACGACCGTATAACCTCGCGATGTTCGCGATTTCGGCGGGCGTCACGGCGCTCGCCGGAGCGCTGAACGTTAACCTGGTCCGCTACGTGAGCCCGGAACTGGGTACCTGGTTCCTATCGGGCAATCTTCTGATCATGGTCATCTTCGGCGGAATCGGCACGCTTTCCGGCCCCGTGCTCGGCGCTGCGGCGCTGATTGCCCTCGAAGAAGTGCTCTCCGGCGCGACCGATCGCTGGCCGTTCTTTCTCGGCGTGGCAATCATCTTGCGGGTGTTGTTCTGGGACGCAGTGAAGCAGACCGCGAAACTGCTGAAATCATGAGCGTGTTGTTGTCGGTAAAGTCGCTGACCAAGCATTTCGGCGCGCTGATCGTGACTGACGGCGTCGACCTGGACGTGAACGCCGGCGAAGTGCACGCCCTCATCGGACCCAACGGCGCCGGAAAGAGCACGTTGCTCGCGCAGGTCGCAGGGGAAATCAGGCCGGAGTCCGGCGCAATCTGCTTTGACGGAACCGATATCACTCGACTGCGTCCACACCAACGCGCGCGCCTGCACATCGGACGGACCTATCAGATCAACTCCAGCTTTCGCAGTTTCTCGGTCCGGCAAAATGTGATGCTCGCGATCATCGCCGCGTCCAGGGTGCGGCCTTGGACGCTGTTCGACCGCGACCGGGCGCTGGCGGCGGACGCGGACGAGATACTCGAAGAGGTGGGACTAGCGGCAATGGGCGATATGAGCGCCGTGGCGCTTCCGCACGGAGGACTGCGCCAGCTCGAGATCGCTCTGGCGATCGCCGCGAAGGCCCGCATACTGCTCCTCGACGAGCCGCTCGCCGGGATCGCGGCGGGAGAAGCTTCGGCGATGATCGAGCTGCTGCATAGGCTGCGCAGCCGCTGCGCGCTGCTCCTCGTCGAGCACGACATGGATGCGGTGTTTGCGCTCGCCGACCGTGTGACAGTCCTATCGGAAGGCCGAGTGATCGCGCGCGGGACCCCGGCCGAAGTTGCCGACGACGAGAATGTGCGCCGAGTCTACCTGGGCGGCGCGGCATGATGCTTTCTGTCGAAGGCCTGCGGGCCGGATACTCCGGAAGCCTGGTCCTGCAGGGAATCGACTTCGAACTCGATGCCGACGACTGCATCGCGCTGGTCGGGCGCAATGGCATGGGCAAGACCACCTTCGTGCGCTCGCTGCTCGGACTGGTCGACATCTACGACGGTCGCGTCGGCTTCGACGGAGCGGATTTGCGGCGGCTCAGGACCTATCAGATTGCTGCGATGGGAATCGGGTGGGTGCCCGAGGGCCGATTGATCTTTACTCGGCTGAGCGTCGAGGAGAACCTCGCGGCGACCGCGCGCAGGGGCCTCTGGACGACGTCGGCCGTGTACGAGATTTTCCCCGCGCTGGCCGAACGCAGGCATCACCGCGGATGGCAGCTCTCGGGCGGCGAACAACAAATGCTCGCGATAGGAAGGGCATTGATGACGAATCCGCGCCTGCTGGTCGTGGACGAAGCCACCGAGGGACTCGCGCCGGTGATGGCCGAGCGGCTCTGGGAGGTGTTTACGCTCTTGCGCTCGCGCGGCCAATCACTGCTGATCATTGACAGGAATCTCGATTCGCTCGCCCGAATCGCCCGGCGCTTCCTCGTCATGGAGAAAGGGCGCATTGCCTGGAACGGCGACATCGCCCGGTTCCAGGCCGAACGACCGAGCGTCGAAGCCTATCTGGGCATCGCAGCGAAATCGAGCGGCGCCTGAGGCACGCGGTTGGTCGTCGAAACGGTCGTTGCCTGGCGTGGCGGGATCCTGTTACGGGAGTACGACGAAGTTGCTGAAGCCCGCGTTGCCGTCGCCGAGGGCAGCGACGGCGTCGTTGACCTTGTCGAGCGGATAGCGCCGGTGTTCCAGCGCTGAGAGGTCGAGCGTTCCCGCGGCGATCATTTGCGCCATGTCTTCTCCCTCGGTGGTCGCAAACCAGCGCGAGCCCATCAGGCGCGCGTTGGTGTCGGTCAGCCAGTAGGGATCCAGGGTCAGCGCGTCGGTCATCCCACCGGGCAGCACCGCGCTGCCGCCCACGCGCAGCGCGCGCAAGCCTTCCATGGTGGCGGTGGGCGGGGACTGCGGCGGAAGCGCGTCGATGACGGCGTCCACGCCTTCGCCCTCGGTCAGGCCCAATGCCCAGTCCTTGATCGATTGCTTGGCGTCGAGCACGGACATCACCTCGATCCTGTCGGGGGCGAGCGCCTTGACGCGGTCGAGCAGGGCCTGCCTGCGCCCAGTGCCGAGAATTTTCGTCGCGCCCATCGCGAGCGCCAGCATCGCGGCACCCAGGCCCAACGTGCCGCCGATCGCATTGACGAGCACCGTGCGAGCCGGCCCGACACCGGCCTTGCGCAAGGCCGAGTAGGACGTGCCCAGATAGCCGAAACGCGAAGCGTCTTCGAAGCTCACGCGTTCGGGGAGCTTGACCAGCAACGCCTGCGGTGCCGTGAGATATTCGGACAGTCCGCCGTACGGATAGTGCGTGAAAAGCTTGCGCGCGAGCGGTCCCCGGCCGAAGTAGCCACGGTAGGTGAAACTGCGGCAGCTGATCATGTCCCCGCAGCGGCAACTGCGGCATGATCCGCATCCCATGCCCGCGATGACGTAGACGCGATCTCCCGGTCGGATCGACAGGACCTGGTTTCCTACGGCTTCGACAATGCCGGCTGCATCGAGTCCGAAGGATGCGGGTAGCTCGGGCAGCGGCATTTCCGGATGCCACTGCGGCCAGTGCGTAAGGACATTCTTCAGGTTGGGCACGAGATTGCATGCCTTGACCTGGACCAGGACATCGGTCGGCCCCGGTTCCGGTACAGGCAGAGTGTCGATCTGCAACGGGGCGCCGATCTTGTGCATTCGAGCTACGCGCATGGATTTCATGAGGATGGGCCTTTCAAGAAAGTTGACAAGCTGTTCAAGTTCTTCAGCCTTGAACCCGCAAATGGCTCTGACGCTACGCGATGCCGTCCGAGCGCAATTGCGCGATTTCCTCGGGCGTGAATCCCAGTTCGCGCAGCACGGATTCGGTGTGCTCACCGAGGGCAGGTGGCGGCAGCGCGTTGCGTTCCCGCTCGCCATTGATGCGCACCGCGCGGCGCAGCGTCTTCATCCTGCCGTAGCGCGGATGTTCGAGATCGTGAAACATCCCGAGATGGCGCACTTCGGGATCGTCGATCGCCTCCGGCACCGAAAGCACCGGCGCGCAGGGCACGTCCTCGGCGTTGAGCCGCTCCATCCAATGCGCGCGCGGTCTGGCGGCGAACAGCGGACGCAGCACGTCGATGAGAGACTGGAAATTGGTGATGCGCCCCGGGCGGTCCTTGAAGCGGGGATCATCGTTCAGATCGGTCCGTTCGATCGCCCTGAGCAGCGCGTGCCAGAACTTCTCTATGGAGGATACCTGGATCGCGACTATCTTCCGGTCGGCGCAATTGAAGGCGAAGCCGAGCGAGAACGCCGCGCGCGTCTGCGCGCCCAACACCGCACCCGATTGCGTGTACGCCGTAATGGCATCCGGGATGAAGGATAACGAGGCCGCGACCATCGTCACTTCCACGTGTGATCCGACGCCGCTACGCTCGCGCTCGTACAGCGCGGCGAGCACCCCGTTGCACGCCTGCATACTGGTCACCTGATCGGTCACCGTCTGGCCCCTGATGCGGGGATCCTCCGGCTCGATCGACAGGCTCATAAGGCCGGAGTACGCCTGGCCGACCGCGTCGTACGCGGGCTGATCCCGATACGGCCCGTCCTCGGAGAAGCCCGCAATCGAGCAGTAGACCAGGCGCGGGTTGAGTTTCCGCAGCACGTCGTAGTCGATGCCGAGGCGCTTCATCACGCCCGGGCGGTAGTTCTGGATGACGACATCGACCTTGCTCGCTGCGCGCCGAAACAGTTCCTGTCCCCGGGGTTTGGCCAGATCGATCGTCAGGCTGAGCTTGTTGCGGTTGAACGCCGTGAAATGATGGCTGTATCCCTGCGGGCTTTTCCCCGGGATCCCGAACTGCCGGAACGGGTCGCCGATACCGGGCCGCTCGACCTTGATCACTTTGGCGCCAAGGTCGGCGAGCATCAGGCCGGCGTACGGCCCCGCGATGAACTGCCCCAGTTCCAGGATCCTGATACCGCTCAGTGGACTTGCCATGCTTGCACTTCTCCCCGATCATCCAATGTGCGCTGATAATCCACGCCAGAAGAAGGAGGTTCCGACATGTCATCACGCGTTCGCCGAATCGTAACTGCGCTTGGTGATAGCGGCAAGTCGGTCGTGGGCAGCGACGCGGCGCTCGAGTTCTCACCGGGAAGGATCGACCCGAACATCCGAGCCGCGGACCTGTGGTGGACGCCGTCCGTACCGGAGGACGTCGCCGGGCACGATGCGCAGCGCGAAGCCTCCCCCGGGATGCCCACGCCAGGCGGTACGCTGCTCAAAGTCCTGGAGATCGCGCCCGGTACCAAGCCGCTGATGCACAGGACGGAGACGCTCGATTACGTGTTCGTGGTGGAGGGGGAGATCGTGATGATCCTCGACGACGGCGCCGAAGTCCGCATGCGTGCGGGAGACATCATGATCCAGCGCGCGACGCTGCATGGCTGGACCAACCGCAGCGAAGCGCCGTGCCGCATCGCCTTCGTGCTGGTCGACGCGCGGCGTTCATGATTGGAGCGCGGAGCGTGCGTCGCGGTTCGAGAATGACTTCGCGGCTTGACCCTCATTTGCGTGCATGTTAGACACCTTCCTGCGGCTTAGGACAGTTGAGAGAGTAATCATGACCACCTACGACACGCTGCTGCTGAGAATCGAAGAGGAAATCGGTTTCATCACGCTGAACCGGCCGGAGAAGCGCAATGCGATGAACCCGCGGCTTCACAAGGAGATGAACGGCGCGCTGGACGAGATGATCGAAGATGATTCGGTGCGGGTGATCATACTGACCGGCAGCGGCGACAGTTTCAGCCCGGGAAACGATCTTAAGGAGTTTTTCGCCGAGCAGATGGAGAGTCCGCTGCAGTTCCGGCGCGCGTCGCTCAATTTTGCGCACTGGCGGGAAAAGCTGCGCACCAGTCCCAAGCCGACGATCTGCGCGGTAAACGGCTGGTGCCTCGGGGGCGGCATCAGCGTCATCTGCGTAGCCGATTTCGTGATCGCCGCGGAAGAAGCGAAATTCGGTCTGCCGGAGATCAATTTCGGCATGTTCCCGGCGGGAGGCGCGACCAAGGGGCCGCTCGAGGTGATGTCCCCGCGGGACGTCCTGGATCTCGCGCTGACCGGACGCAATATCGACGCCGCCGAGGCCGCGCGCATGCGCCTGATCAACCGCAGCGTACCGAGGGCGAAGCTGATGGACGAGTGCATTGCGCTCGCGAGAGAGCTGAAGAAGAAGGACCCCATCGCGTTGATGATCGCGAAGGAGGCTTTCTGGCGAGACAAGGAGTTGAATTACCCGGCCGCGGTCGATTTCGAGGCCGGCAAGGTGAGGGAACTCAACTTCCTGCAAAAGGGGCAGTGGGTTTCCGACGGAATCCGCAAGTTCCTGGACAAGCAGTACAAGCCGAGCGAGAGCTCTTTTACGCAAGTGCCGGACAAGAAGGACTGATCCGGCGGGAGGATCGATGGATTTTTCAGACTCGCGCGCCGCGTTCCGGCGCGAAGTGGCGCAATGGCTGGACCGCGAACTGACCGACGAGCTTCGCGACGAGTACGCACGCGAAACGACATTCCTGCGCGTTCCGATGGCGTGGTCGCCGAATATTCTCGAGTTCAACAGGAAGATCGGAGCGAAGGGCTGGATCGGCCTGCACTGGCCAAAACAGTACGGCGGGGGCGGGCGTACGCTCGGCGACCAGCTCGTCGTGGTCGAGGAACTGGCCGCGCGGCATGCGAAGATCATCAACAGCCAGTCTCTGCACGCGACCAACATTCTGCTCATTCACGGCACCGAAGAGCAGAAGATGGAGATCATTCCGCACGTCGCCAGAGGCGAGATGGAGGTGTCCCTCGGCTACACGGAACCGAACGCCGGGAGCGACGTTGCCAACATCCAGATGCGGGCGGTCGAAAAGGACGATCACTTCGTCATCACCGGCGAGAAGATTTTCAATACCATGGCGCACTGGGCCTCGTACCACTGGCTGCTCGCGCGAACGGATCCGGCAGCGCAGCCAAAGTATCGAGGGCTGACGATGTTCGTCGTGGATCTGAAAACCCCGGGAATCACGGTGCGTCCGATCAAGACCATCGACGATGCGCGCACCAACCTCGTGCACTACGACGACGTAAGGGTTCCGAAGAGCCGGATGGTGGGCGCGAAGAACCGCGGCTTCTATGTGGCGATGGACGCGTTGGGCCAGGAGCGGCTGTTCGTGTTCAACCCCCGCTTCTACCGTGCGCTCTATGACGATATCGTCCAGTACATCAAGACTGCGCATCGCAATGGCCGCGCGCTCGCAAGCGATCCGGTGGTGCGGCACGCGCTCGCCGAGTTCGACGCAAAGATCGCTGTCTCCCAGCTGCTCTACGAGAGGGTGATCTGGCTGCTGGAGCAGAAAAAGCCGGTGATCAGCGAGGTCTCGATGTTCAAGATGTTCATCACCGAAATGGGCCAGGAACTGGTGCGGCGCGCGCTGGATCTCATCGGCCTGCCGGGCCTTCTTCGGCTCGAATCGAAGCTGTCGGTGGTGCGCGGGCTCGTCGCGATGGGGCAGGAGGGCACGATCTTCCACACGTTCGCCGGAGGCGCGAGCGAATTGATGCGAAATATCATTGCGGGCCGGGGATACGGCCTGCCGGAGGCCTGAGCGCCGTGGATCTGAACCTGAGCGAAAGTCAAACGATACTGAGAGGCGCGGCGAGGGAATTTCTCGCCTCGGAGTGTCCGCCGTCCCTGGTGCGGCAAATGGAAACCGACCCCAAGGGCCTGCCGCCCGAGGTATGGCGGCGGATCGCGCAGATGGGTTGGCCGGGGATCGTGGTGCCGGAGCAATACGGGGGACACGAGGGCTCCTTTCTCGATCTGCTGGTGCTGCTCGACGAGATCGGGCGTGCAGCCCTGCCGGGACCGTTCTTTTCGACTGCGGTTCTCGCCGGCCTGACGATACTCGAGGGCGGGAGTGCCGAGCAAAAACTTTCGCTGCTTCCCCGGCTTTGCCAGGGAGAACTGTTCGCGAGCCTCGCGCTCAGCGAGCCGGGCCTCGATTTCGGACTCGATGGCCTCACCACAGCGGCGGCCACGAGCGGCAAAGGCTATGCGATCACGGGAACCAAAGTTTTCGTTCCCGATGCGCACCTTGCCGAGGTGCTCCTGTGCGTGGCGCGCGCCGGAAGGCGCAAGGACGGGGTGGGGGTATTCCTGGTGAAGACCGCGAACCCAGGCGTGTCGCTGGCCCCGCTGGAAACGAACCTGCGTGACAAGCAGTTCGAGGTCATCTTCGACGGAGTCGAAGTAGGTGCGGCTGAAGTGCTCGGGGGCAAGAGCGGCGCGCGCGCATGGCTCGGACCGGCGCTGGGAAAGGCGATGCTCGCCAAATGCGCCGAAATGGTCGGTGCAGGGCGCAGGGCGCTGGAATTGGCGGTCGAGTACGCGAAGGTCCGCGTGCAGTTCGGCAAGCCGATTGGAACCTTGCAGGCCGTCAAACATCACTGCGCGAATCTCGCAACCTGCATCGAGACCGCGGAGTTGATGACCTACCGCGCGGGCTGGCTGGTCGAGCAGGGCCTGCCGTGGCGACGGGACGCGCTGCGCGCGAAAGCGTGGACCAACGAAGCCTGCAAGCGCGCCGCGGCGCTCGCACATCAGGTGCACGGCGGCATGGGGTTCACCCGCGAATACGATCTGTACCTCTATACCGGTCGCATGACCGCTTTCGCGCAGATGTACGGCGGTACGCGGTGGTGTCTCGATCAGCTCGCAGATGAAATGGGGCTCGTGCGGGAAGCGTAATGGTTAGACGGAGGACGCAGGCGAGGCGGCCACCGTGTTGCGAAGCGCGTCCAAGCAGATCAATGCAAACAAAAGCGCCCAATCGCCAGGGTGCGATGGCCACACTGAACGTGCGACGAATCCCGCCCATGCGTCTGGATAGGCATGGGGAAACGTCGAAATGGCGAAATCGAAATGAGCGATTCGGGGATGCGCGCCCGGCATGAGACTTCGGTCGCCCAGGTTGCTGGTGGGGAAAGATCATCCGCTGCCTCGAAGGACAGCTTCGAACGTGCAAACAAAAAGGCTACCAGCGCTTCCTGGAACGCTGGCGAGTAGTGTGGGGTGAAGCTATGCGGTGGCGCGGCGCGCCACCGCACGGATGCTTGCTAGGACTTCGCGGGAGCGGCGCTGTCGGCAGAGCCGGACGACCCAAGGAGTTCCCAGAGATGCTTGCCGGAAGACGAGACCGAATAGGAGTCGAGTCCGGTCGCGATCCATCCCCACGGTCCGACAACGGCATTGGCGGCGAAGCCGAGGACACCATAGAGAACGCCCTTACCGACGCTGCCTTCGATAATCTGACCGATACCCGGCAGAACAGCGATATCGCCAACGAACTTTACGCCATTGACCAGTTGGTCCGCCGCGGTAGCAGAAGTTGTTGCGGAAGTAGCCATCTTTGTCGTCTCCTTTGCAGTCCGTCCGAGAAACATTAACATGGCGACCGATTGCGGACCAGCCGCCGCCCAAACCCGTAACGGTTTTGGTGTCGGGACAGCATACCATACGACGCCTCATTTTGAAGCGGGTGTCACAAATTTCGATTGATCCGGGTTTTTTTGCCTGTCCCGGGGAGCGGATGAGTCCCCGCCAACTCCATCAACTTTCCTGGCAAGCACTCTCGCGGAACGCACATTGCTTGCAAAACAAGGGTGAAGCGGATATTCAGGCTGTCCCTTATTCAGAAAAGCGATACCTCGCCGTCAATGGCGTCATCGTTGCGTGTGACCAGAAACTTGGCAGACTGGGCAAAGGTTCCCGGATATTGAATTTGCCCGTAGAAAGCTGCGTTCATGCGGTCTACTTGAACGATTCCTGACGCCGCGTCGAGGTTCTGACCCGTATCTCTCATGTGTTCCAACGACCCCATGTGTCGATAGAGTTATTGTGCATGAAAAATCGTTGCGCCCGGCGGAGGCCTCGCGACCGACGACAATGTGCGGAGTTAGGTATGATCACGGTACCCGCCAGTACAATCCAGGTCTGGCTGCTCCAGGCAGCATCGACTTTCCCGTTCCAGGGGTCGTGGCGAATTCAGAGAAACACGAAAGGAAACGGACCCGCAGGACGGTTCGGACGGTTGAGCCATCTGCGGGGCAAGCGTGCTCGTCGAAACATGGGCGCGTAGAGTCTGACGCGAAGTCTTGCGTAGATATGACGTTGCGGTTTGATATTCAAATATCGAAAATTGTGGCTGAAACAAGAACGCGTGGCGTACGACATCTTCGCGTTGGAGCGGACTAGCTGCACGGCCAGCGAACCGAGAAAAGTGATGCTCCCGAAAGACCCAATTGATCACCGCGGTGCGTGGTTGCCTCTGTCCGCCGCGCAGATGGGGATTTGGGCCGCGCAGATGATCGACCCACTGGATCCGGGCTACAACATCGGGGAATACCTGGAGATTCTCGGCCCAATCGATTCCAGGCTGTTCGAGGAGGCGTTGCACCGAGTCGTGTTGGCTGCCGATTCCCTCCACCTCCGATTTGTCGAGACAAGCGATGGACCACGCCAGTACATCGACCCCGGTAGGCAATGGAAGATGTCGTTCGTCGATGTTAGCCAAGAGGCTGATCCCAGAGGCGCCGCCGAGCAGCTGATGAACGAGGAAATGTCGCGGGCACCTGATTTGGCTCGTGGTCCGTTGTTCGGCCACACGCTCTTCCGAGTCTCCGGTGACCGCTACTACTGGTGCGCCCGCTATCACCATCTTTGCAACGATGGCGTCGGCACGGCATTGATCGCGCGCCGTGTGGCGTCGTGCTATTCGGCGCTCGCGGAGGGACGGGAGCCCGGCGAAGACCTACCGGGCTCGTGGCTGGATGTGTTGCGCGAGGAGGAGCGATATCGAGTCTCCTCGCGGCACGCGGCGGATGGCGAGTTCTGGCGCGAACAGCTTCGCGACCGTGCCCAGCCCGTTACGTTCTGCGGCAAGCCGCCGGCCAGGCCGGAAGGATTCCTGAAGAGCCGTGGATCGATTCCAGGCACCGTGATGATCGAACTCCGGGCGCTGGCGGCACAGCACAGGGTGTCACTGGCGCAGATACTCATGGCCGCCGCCGCCGTGTACCTGTACAGGCTCTCCGGCGAATCCGACCTTACGCTGGGAATGGCGCTGGCTGCACGCAACGCGAGCATCCGCGAAATTGTGGGGCTCACTTCCAAAGCGATGCCTTTGCGGATTCACGTTGACCCGGACGCTTCCTTCGGCGCCTTTTTGGATCACCTCCGGACGCGCGTGCGCGCTGTCGTGAGACATCAGCACTATGGCGAAGATGATCTTCGCCGGCAGATGACACTGCGCCCAGACCAGTATCTTTACGGATTGGCAGTGAATGTGATGCCGTTCGACTACGACTTCCAATTCGCCGGACATCCCGTGCGCGCTTACAACGCAGGCAAGTGGCTGGTGGAGGACTTCCAGATCGTCGCCTACGAGCGCTTCGAAGTCGGCGGCGGCATCGCGCTCGATTTCTGCGTCAATCCCCAGCACTATTCCCCGGATGCCCTCGAAGCGCACCAGCGGCGCTACCTCGCGTTGGTTGCGCGACTGGGCGCCACGGTGGACGTGCCGGTGCGGCTCCTTCCGATAGTTCCTCCGCAGGAGCGCACACACCTTTTGACCGAACTCAACGCGACGGCAAGGGATGTGGCGCAGATGACCGTGGCGGGGCTCTTTGAGAGCGCCGTCGCACGCGACCCGCAGGCCATCGCCGTCGTATCGGGCGAGCATCGGCTGACCTATGGCGAGCTGAATGCGCGCGCCAATCGCGTTGCGCACCAACTCATCGCGATACACGTCGGACCGGAGAGTCTTGTCGGGGTTCTCCTGGAGCGCTCGGCGGACGCGATCGTCGCGCTCCTAGGAATCGCCAAGGCCGGTGGCGCGTATCTTGCGCTCGACCCGGGGCATCCGCAGGCCCGGGTCGAGTCGATTCTCCTGGATGCGCGGCCATCGGTGGTGATCGCGAGTTCGTCCCTGCAGGTACGCGTGCCACGGAAGATCAACATCCTTCAGATCGACGGGAACCACACGCGGCCCGCACATTCGCCGACTGACGCAGAACGAATTATGCCGCTCCTGCCAAAGCACCCGGCATATGTGATCTACACCTCCGGTTCCACCGGCACACCGAAGGGTGTAGTTGTGAGCCACGCCGGCATCGCGAGTCTCGCCGGCACCTTCATTGAACGCCTCGGTGTGACGGCCGAGTCGCACGTGCTGCAGTTCGCCTCGATGACGTTTGATGCGTCGCTTTGGGAGGTTGTCGTTGCGATGACCAGTGGTGCGGCCCTAGTGATTGCGACCGAGGGGGCGCGAAGCGGGCCGCCATTGGGCGAACAACTCGCCGCGCAGGGCATAACGCACGCGTTGCTGCCGCCGGCGGTGCTGCCAACGATGGATCCCGCCCAGGTGCCGCTGCCTTGTCTGGTCGTGGGTGGCGAAGCGTGTTCAGGCGAACTGGTGTCGCGCTGGTCGCCCGGCCGTCGCCTGGTCAATGCGTATGGCCCGACCGAGACGACGGTTGTCGCCACGCTCAGCGATCCGCTGTCGGGGACCGGCACGCCGCCCATAGGATTGCCGATCTGGAATACGTCGGTGTATGTGCTCGACGACGGTTTGGAACCGGTACCGTTGGGAACTCGGGGCGAACTGTACGTCGCTGGCATAGGTCTGGCGCGAGGTTATCTGGGCCGGCCGGCGCTTACCGCGGAGCGTTTTGTTGCCCATCCGTATTCGTCGGAGCCGGGCGCACGCATGTATCGCACCGGCGATCTCGTGCGCCGCCTGTCCGACGGCAATCTCGTGTTCCTCGGCCGCACCGACGAGCAGTTAAAGCTGCGCGGGTACCGCATCGAGCCGGCCGAGATCGAAGCGGCGCTGCGCAAGCACGAACGCGTGCAGGATGCGCTGGTCACGCTCCACGAGCAGGGCGGTCAGAAACAACTGCTCGCCTACGTCATAGGCACCGAGGATGCGGCTGCATCGCGCATGGAGCATTGGCAGGAACTGTACGACGCAACCTACGCGCAGGGCGCGGGAAGTCCCGGTGACTTCAACATCATCGGATGGAACAGCAGTTACACCGGAGAGCCGCTGGCTGCCGACGAGATGCGCATCTGGGTCGAGGAGACGGTTCGCAGCCTCCGCGCGTTGCAGCCACGGCGGGTACTCGAGATCGGCTGTGGTACCGGCTTGCTGCTGACGCGCCTTGCACCTGACTGCGAACGCTACATCGGCCTTGATTTTTCCGCCGAAGTGATCGCGCAGCTCGCGCGGCATTGCGCGGCACGGGAAGACTTGCGGCGGGTCGAACTGCGCCAGGGGCTGGCGCACGATCTGGCGTTCCTCGGGGACGGCGCCGTCGACCTGGTGATTCTCAATTCCGTCGTGCAATATTTCCCGGGTGCGGATTATTTGCTGGAGGTGCTTGCACAAGCCGTGCGCGTGACGCGTCAGGGCGGACATGTATTCGTCGGCGACGTGCGCAGCTTGCCGCTGTTGCGCGCGTTTCACACGTCGGTGCAGTTGTTCCGGGCGACCCCGGCGACACCGCTTGAAACGCTGCGGCGGCACATCGAGCATGCGCAACGCCAGGAAACGGAGCTTGCCGTTGCTCCGGCCTTGTTCGCCAGCTTGCAGGTTGGCCGCAGCGAGGTGGCGCTGAAGGCCGGTGCCTACGACAACGAGTTGAGCCGGTTCCGCTACGACGTGACGTTGACCGTGGGCAACCCGGAGTCGCTCGGCCCGGCCCAGCGCTGGATCGCATGGGACGCGGCCGGCGTCTGGCGCGGTGCGCTCGAAGCGGCGCTCGCCTCGCAGCCCGATCAGCCGGTTGGCGTCCGCGGCGTGCGCGACGCGCGCGTCGGCGCGGCGGTTGCGGCGGTGCGATTGATCGAGGCCGGCACGTGCGCAGATGTGGAGCAGATGCGAGCCGCCAATCGCACAAAGTCGGGAGAGGACCCCGACGCGGTCATCCGTCTGGCGCGCCGTCTCGGCGTGGCCCTGTCATGGCAGCGCTTCGAAGCGGACGGCATCTATGACGCGGTCTTCAATCCGAGCTGGCAATCGCGGCCGGCGCTGCCGGATCAACCGCGCCGCGACTATCACCGCGACGCGAACGCGCCGCGGGACGCGGCAGAGAGCACCGAGCTCGGGTTGACGCTCAAGGCGTTCCTGCAGCGCTCGCTGCCCGAGTACATGGTCCCTGCGGCCGTCGTGGTCCTGCCGTCGTGGCCGCTCACCTCGAGCGGGAAGGTCGACCGGGCGGCGCTGCCGATTCCCGGACGGCACGAGCGTGCCAGCACCGGCTATCGAGCACCGCGCACGCCCGACGAGGAGATTCTGTGCCGGCTGTTTGCGGAAATACTGCTGCTTGAGGCGGTGGGCATCGGTGACAACTTCTTCAGCTTGGGTGGGGATAGCGTCATGGCGATCCAGCTGGTGAGCCGTGCGCGGCGCGAAGGGTTCGATCTAACGCCGCGCGACGTGTTCCAGCATCCGACGATCGAAGGGCTGGTGGACGCCGAGCGTCTGTCTGCTCGGGCGCCGGCGCCGACGCAGAATGCAGCGGTGGGGACCGACGAATTCCCGCTGGTGGGGCTGGCGCCGCAGCAGGTGGAGCAGATCAAAGCGGCCTATCCGGACCTGGAGAATATCCTGCCGCTGTCGCCGCTGCAGGAAGGTCTGGTCTTCCACGCGCTGTTTGACACGAATGCGCCTGATGTCTACACGGTGCAGGTTGTGCTGGAGCTCGAAGGGCGGCTCGCGCCCCGGCGGGTACGCACGGCGGTTTCCGCGCTGCTACGCCGTTACGCCAACCTGCGGGTGGCCATCCGGCACGTGGGACTGGAGAGGCCGGTGCAGGTGGTCGCGCACAAAGTCGATGTGCCCTGGCACGAGGAGGATCTGTCCTCGCTCGACGCGGACGCGCAGAGCGCTCGCCGGGAGGAGTGGCTTGCCACCGACCGCTGCGCGCGATTCGACTTGTCGGTGCCGCCCTTGTTGCGATTCTCGCTACTGCGACTGGGCCGCGAGCTCCATCAACTGGTGTTTACGCATCATCACCTGCTGATCGACGGATGGTCAATGCCGATCTTCTTTCACGAGCTGCTCAGTCTCTGTAGCAGTGGAGGCGACGCCAAAGTGCTGCCGCCGGTGCGGGCGTACGCGGACTTCCTGTCGTGGCTGGCGCGGCAGGACAGGAACACGGCAATCGCCGCATGGCGCGACTATTTGGCGGGACTCGATGCGCCGACGCGACTGACCTCCGCCGATAGTCGCGATCCGACGCGCGGCGTGCATGAGATTCTGAAGTCGACTCTGCCCGCAGAATTGACGGCACAGCTGGTGGCGCTCGCGCGCGAGCGGGGTGTCACGCTCAACACGGTGGTTCAGGGGCTGTGGGCCGTACTGCTCGGCCACCTGACCGGGAGCGATGACGTCGTATTCGGCGTGACGGTCTCCGGGCGACCGGCGGAGCTGACGGGTGTCGAGCGGATGGTCGGACTGTTCATCAACACCGTGCCGTTGCGCGTGAGGCTGCGTCCCGATGCGCCACTGTCGGAGATTCTGAGGCGTATTCAAGAAGGCCGGTCGCGGTTGCTGCAGCACCAGCACGTCGGTCTCGTCGATGTTCTGGCCGGGGATATGTTCGATACGCTCGTCGTGTTCGAGAACTATCCGGTCGACTCCGAACTCGCCGGTGGCATCGATGGCCTGCGGATCGCCAACGTCCAGTACCACGGTGCGACGCACTATCCGCTGACGCTCATCTTTGCTCCATGGAATGGATTGCAGCTGCGGTTCATCTATGACCTCGCGCACGTCACGCGTTCGGCGACCGAGGCGTTGCTCGTGCGCTTCGTCCGATTACTCGAGGGCGCGGTTGCAGCGCCGGATGCGCTCCTTTACCAGCTCGACTATCTCGATGCCGCCGAGCGCCGCATGATGCTGCACGAGCTCAACGACACCTCCTGGGCGATACCCAAGGACGGATTGGCGCAGCTTTTTCAGAAGCAAGTGACGCGCGATCGCAATGCCACTGCAATCGTTTCCGGTACGAATTCGCTGACGTACGGCGAACTCGACGCGCGCGCGAACCATTTGGCGGATCACTTGCGGCGCGCAGGTGTCGACATCGGGAGCCTGGTGGCCGTACGCCTTGAGCGTAGTCCCGAGTTCGTCGTTGCACTCCTTGCAATCCTGAAGAGCGGGGCCGCATACCTGCCGCTCGACCCCGCGTATCCGCAGGAGCGCACGCAGTTTCTGCTAAAGGATAGCGGCGCTGCGTTCGTCCTCACGACCTCTGAGCAGCGGCGGGAGCTGGGTCCCTGCGCCGCGACGGTCGTGCTCATCGACGAGCTTTCGCCGGCATCGACGGCCGACGCCGATTCCGCCACCCGCCTGCCGCAGACTGGCGGCAGACATCGCGCGTACGTAATGTACACCTCCGGTTCCACGGGCAGGCCCAAAGGGATCGAGGTTCCTCAGCAAGCGGTGATCCGCCTGGTGCAGGACACGGATTACGTGACACTCGGGCCGGGCGACCGGATCGCTCATGCCGCGTCGACCTCGTTCGATGCGGCGACGTTCGAGATCTGGGGCGCGCTGCTCAATGGCGCGACGGTCTCGATCCTGCCGCACGAGACCACGCTTTCACCTGTGGCATTCGCAGCTGCGCTTGGGGCCCAGCGAATTGACACGTTGTTCATTACGACGGCCCTCTTCAATCAGATCGTTGGAGAGGTGCCCGATGCGTTTCACTCGCTTCGCGATCTGCTCTTCGGCGGCGAGGCAGTCGATCCGCATTTCGTACGACAGGTCCTGCGGTATGGCCCTCCGGATCGCCTCGTGCACGTCTACGGGCCGACCGAGAACACGACGTTCAGCACGTGGTATCGCGTCCTCAACGTCGCCGACGGCGCGCGCACGGTCGCCATCGGCGGTCCGATCGGAAACTCTCGCGCTTACGTTCTCGACGCTCGGCTCGAGCCGGTCGCCGCCGGACTGACGGGCGAGCTCTACGTCGGCGGCACGGGGCTGGCGTACGGCTACGTAAGGCGGCCGGGGACGAGCGCGGCGCGCTTCGTCGCCGATCCGCATTCGAAGGAGCCGGGAGCGCGTATGTATCGCACGGGCGATCTGGTGCGCCGCCGTGATGACGGAGTAATCGAGTTCGTCGGACGGGTCGATGGCCAGGTGAAGCTGCGTGGATTCCGCATCGAACCGGCCGAGATCGAAGCGACGCTGAGCATGCACGAAGGGGTCGCGCAAGCGGCGGTGATCGCGCGCGACGACGGCCCCGGCGGCAGACAGCTCGTCGCGTACATCGTTCCGGCGAACGGCTCAGACTTCGATGAGACCTCGCTCCGCCGCGCGATCGGCAAGCGCCTGCCTGACTACATGATGCCTTCGGCGTTCGTGATGCTGCCCGCGCTGCCACTGACGCCGAACGGAAAGCTCGACCGGCGCGCCCTGCCGGCGCCGCAACGGAACGCCGGCGCATACCGCGCACCGGGCACGCCGCAGGAAGAGGTCATAAGCGCGATCTTCGGTGAGGTGCTGCGCGTGGAGCGGGTCGGCGTCGACGAAGACTTTTTCGACCTCGGCGGGCACTCGCTGCTGGCGACGCGGCTGGTGAGCCGGATTCGGGCGGCGTTCAACGTGGAACTGCCGCTGCGCGATGTGTTTCAGGCGCGAACGGTCCGTAATCTCGGGATACTGATTCAGGCTGCGCTCGTCACTGAGGATGTCATGCGGACGGCCGCACAGGATGAGCGGGAGGAGCGGTCGCTGTGACCTCAACGGAGCTTCTCGCACACCTGTTCGCCCTGGGCGCACGCGTTTGGCTTGAAGACGACGCGGTACGCGTCAATGCCCCCCGAGGCAGCATCAGCGACGAACTGTGGGCCGAATTGCGCAGCCGCAAGGACGAGATCCGCGAGCATTTGAGGCGCGACATCGGACACGGCTTCAAGAGCACGCCTCTGTGCGCAAGACCCCGGCCGGCTCGGCTCCCGCTGTCGTTTGCCCAGCAGCGGCTGTGGTTCGTCGATCAACTGGAAGGGACGAGCGGCCGATACAACGTACACCATGCGTTTCGCCTCCGCGGTCCGCTCGATGTCGCCGCGCTGGAGGGCGCGCTGCAGACGATAGTCGCGAGGCACGAGGTCCTGCGAACGCACTTTGCCCAGGCCAACGGCGAGCCGGAGCAGATCATCGCGGCGGAGCTGCGAATCGCCATACCAGTCGAAGATCTCAGCAGTCTCAGCGAGGACCTCAGGCAGCAAGCCGTGGCGGCAGCTATACGGCGCGACGGCGAGCAGCCCTTCGATCTGAATCGCGGACCGGTCCTGCGCATGAAACTGCTGAGGATCGCGGAGCAGGAGCATGTGCTGCTGCGGTCGTTCCATCACATCGCCTCGGATGGCTGGTCGCTGGACGTGTTCAACCGCGAGCTTGCCGCGCTCTATGAGGGGAGTGACCTGCCCGCGCTGCCCGTCCAATACGCGGATTTCGCGCTGTGGCAGAGGGAGGTGCTCGACGGCGAAGGGATGAAGCGCGGGCTGGAGTACTGGAGGAAAGAGCTTGCGGGGATACCCGACCCAATGCGCTTGCCGGTGGATCGTCCGCGGCCGACGCTGCCGACATACGACGGCGGGCGATACGACGTGTGTCTCGCGCCGGCGGCGACGGCGCGGTTGCGGAAGCTGAGTCGCGAAGGCGAGGGAACCCTCTACATGACGCTGCTCGCCGCGTTCACGGTGTTGCTGGACCGCTACGGTGCGCAGGACGGAGTCGTCGTCGGATCCCCGATTGCCGGACGGCAGGAAGCGCAGCTAGAGCAGCTGATCGGCTTCTTCGTGAACTCGCTGGTCATGCGCGTGCAGGTGGATCCCGTGGCGAGCTTCCGCGACTTGCTCGCGGAGGTACGGCGAACGACTCTGGACGCCTATCGGCACCAGCAGATCCCGTTCGAGCGGCTCGTGGAGGAGCTGTCGCCCGGCCGCAGCCTGGACAGAGCGCCGCTATTCCAGACGATGTTCGCGCTGCAGAACGCGCCGGCGGCGCCGCTGCGGCTTCGCGGGCTGGTCATCGAGCCGATTGCGAGCGAAGACTTTCGCGTGCGCTACGATCTGGAAGTGCACGCCGTGGAACGCGACGACGGTCTGGACATTGCGTGGTTGTACGACCTTGCCCTGTTCGAGCGCTCGCGCATCGAGCAGATGGCGCGGCGTTTCGTGACCCTGCTCGACGCGGTCGGAAAGGAACCGGATGCGCCGCTCTACCGTCATGACGTGGAGCCGTTGGCGCGGCAGCATCTCGGAGAGCAGGGCGCGGGGGACGAGGGTATCTTCCCGGCCGGCGGGACCATGTCTTTGCCCGAGCGCTTCGAAACCCAGGTCGCGCGCACACCCGATGCGATCGCATTGCACTCCGGAGACTCAAGCCTCACGTTCGCTGAGATCAACGCGCGCGCGAATCGGCTCGCGCACCACCTCATCGCCCACGGCATCGGTCCCGAGAGCCTCGTCGCCGTTTCACTGCCGCGCTCGGCCGAGCTGGTCATCGCTCTGCTCGCGGTGCTGAAAGCCGGTGCCGCATACATCCCTATGGATCCCCGGCATCCGCAGGCGCGCATCGATGCGATCCTCGGCGACGCATCGCCGTCGTTCGCGGTCACTCGCGCCACGTTCGACGCGCTTTCCAGCGAGCCAGAGGACAACCCGAAACGCGAGCTGCAGGCCGGCAACGCTGCCTACGTCATCTGGACTTCCGGATCGACGGGAACGCCGAAGGGGGTCGTCATCGCGCATCGGGAGCTGTCGGTCTATCTCGAGTGGGCGAGCGAGCGCTATCAGGCGCACCTGGGGCAAGGCGCGCCGATCAATACGGCGATCAGCTTCGATGCGACCCTGACCAGCCTCTACCTTCCGCTATTGTCCGGGCGCCCCGTTCTGCTCCTGCCCGAGGACAATGAGATCGAGGAGCTTGCCGAGCTGCTCGCCGGCGGCGCCGAGCTGACGCTGGTCAAACTGACACCGGCCCATCTCGAAATGCTGCGTGGGCTGGTCGGAGACCTCGCCTCCCGGGTGCGTGCGCGGTGCTTCGTCGTCGGCGGCGAGGCGCTGCAGGGCGAAATAGCCGCGTTCTGGCGGCGCTACGTGCCGATCGTCAACGAGTACGGACCTACCGAAACGGTCGTCGGCTGTTGCATATATCAGGCCGATGCGAGCGACGATCCTCAGCGCGGCGTGCCCATCGGCGCCGCGACGCCGAACACACGGCTCTACGTGCTCAACCGCATGCTGCAGCCGATGCCGCCCGGCGCGGTCGGCGAGCTCTACATCGGCGGCGCGCAGCTCGGCCGCGGTTACCTGAATCGGCCAGCGTTGACTGCGGAACGATTCGTGGCGGATCCCCACGCCGGCGAGCCCGGCGCGCGAATGTATCGCACCGGTGATCTGGCACGGCGACTCGATGATGGCACTCTGGAGTTCTGCGGGCGCGCTGACGAGCAGCTTAAGATTCGCGGCTTCCGTATCGAGCCCGGTGAGATCGAGGCGCTGTTGACCGCGCTGCCGGGAGTATCTCGGGCGGCAGTGATCAGCAGCGGCGGACAGCTCGTGGCGTACGTCGTCGGGAACGTCGACGAAGCGGCGCTCCGCGCCGAGTTGAGCGCGCGTCTACCCGACTACATGGTGCCAGCCGCACTCGTGTTCCTGGATGCACTGCCGCTCACGCCGAATGGCAAGCTCGATCGCCGTGCACTGCCCGCGCCGGATCAGCGAACCGGCGCCTATCGCGCGCCTCGCACGCCCAAGGAGGAAATCCTCTGCGCCATTTTCGCGGAGGTGCTGATGCTCGACCGCGTGGGCATCGACGATGACTTCTTCGAGCTCGGCGGGCATTCGCTGCTGGCCGCGGAAGTGGTGAGCCGCGTCCGGGCGGTGCTGAACGCCGAGCTGGCAATGCGGGCATTGTTCGAGGCGCCGAACGTTTCGGCGCTCGCATCGCGTCTGGTGGACGGAGCGATTCCTCGCGTTCGGCTGGAAAGGCAGGAGCGTCCCGCACGGCTGCCGCTTTCCTATGCGCAGGAGCGGATGTGGTTCCTGCATCGGCTGGGGCAGGCGAACGCTGCCTACAACATTCCGCTCGCATTGCGGCTCGACGGGAATCTGGACGCGCGTGCGCTGTCGCTCGCACTCGGCGACGTCGTTGAGCGTCATGAAAGCCTGCGCACGATCTTCCCCGAGGACGACGGCGTACCGTATCAGCAGGTCCTGCAAGACGTACACATCGGACTGAACTGCGAGGACGTCGCGCTGGCCGAGGCCGCGAGCGTTGCTTTCGATCTGAGTAAAGAGATTCCTGTACGCGCGTGGTTGCTCGCGCAGGCTCCGGATCGTCATATCCTGCTGCTTGTCCTGCATCACATTGCCGCGGACGGCTGGTCGTTCGGTCCGCTGCTGCGCGATCTCGCCCAGGCCTACGCGGCGCGCACGCGCGGCAATGCGCCGGCCTGGCGTGCGCTGCCGGTGCAATACAGCGACTACGCGCTGTGGCAACGCAACGCGTGCGGCGAGGCGATGGCGCGGCAGCTTGAGTTCTGGCGGGCGGCGATGGCGGGAAGCCCCGAGGAGATCAGGCTGCCGGCGGACCGGCGCCGACCGGCCGTGCTGAGCTACCGGGGAAGCTCCACGCGGGGGGCGCTCGACGCAGCGCTCCACCGCCGGCTCGCCGAATTCGCGCGCTCGAGCGGCGCGACCCTGTTCATGGTTTTGCAGGCGGGTCTTGCGGCGCTGCTCTCGCGACTCGGTGCGGGCGGCGACATACCGATCGGCACGCCGATAGCGAATCGCGGCGAACGGGCGACGGAGGAGCTTGTCGGACTGTTCGTGAACACGCTCGTCCTGAGGACGGACGTTTCGGGGGATCCGAGCTTCCGCGAGCTCGTGCGCCGGGTGCGCGCTTTCGCGCTCGACGCGTACGGACATCCTGATCTGCCGCTCGAGCAGCTTGTCGAGGCGCTCCGACCGGAGCGATCGCTCGGCCGGCATCCTCTGTTCCAGGTAATGCTCGTGCTCGAACACGCGGGCGAGCCGGAACCGACGCTGCCCGGCATGGTCGTGCGCCGCGAGCCGTTCGAGCGCGATGTCGCCAAATTCGATCTGACCCTGGGGCTCCGAGAGCAGCCGGTGCACGGCGGCATCGATGCAGTCCTCGAATACAGCACTGATCTGTTCGATCGCGCCACTGCGGAGTCGATCGTGCGCCGTTTCGGGCGACTGCTGCGTGCGGCCGTCGAGCATCCCGATCTGCCGCTGCACCGGTTGGATATTCTGGACGACGACGAACGAAGAGCGTTGCTCACCGGCGACGTGTCGGCGTCCTTGCCGTTCGTCAACCTTCCCGATCGCTTCGAGTCGCAGGTGTTGCGCTGCCCCGATGCCATCGCCCTGGTCGCCGGCGAGCGCAGCCTGACATTTTCCGCCCTGAACGCCGGCGCGAATCAACTCGCCCACCACATCGTCAGCCGCGGCGTCGGGCCCGAGACCCTCGTAGCAGTTCAGCTTCCACGCTCGCCGGAACTCGTCGTCGCAATTCTGGGTATCCTGAAGGCTGGTGCGGCATACCTGCCAATTGACCCCGCGTACCCCCGCATACGCGTCGAGGAGATGCTGGCCGACGCAGCGCCAGCGCTCGTGATTACCAAGGCCACATTCGACGCGCTGGCCGATGAGCCGACGCACGACCCCGCGCGCGCCGTTCACCCTGGCCATCCGGCCTATGTCATCTATACCTCCGGGTCGACGGGAAAGCCGAAGGGGGTGGTGATTTCCCACCGGGAACTGGCGACATACCTCGCCTGGGCGAGTGAGCGCTATCAAACCGATTGCGGCTCGGGCGCTCCGATCAACACCGCGGCAAGCTTCGATGCGACGGTCACGAGCCTTTTTCTTCCGCTGATCTCCGGCCGACTGGTGATTCTTCTTCCGGAAGAACGGCAGATCGAAGCCCTCGCCGAGTTGCTGAACAAGGGCGCGGATCTGACGCTGGTAAAGCTGACGCCCGCGTATCTCGAAGCGTTGCACGGACTCGTGGACGTCTCCAAGATGCGCGCGCGATTATTCGTCGTCGGCGGCGAGGCGCTCCGCAGCGAGGTTGCCGCGGTCTGGCGCAGCCATGTGTCGATTGTCAACGAGTATGGTCCGACGGAGACCGTCGTCGGCTGTTGCATTCATCAAGCCTGCTCCGGGGACGACGGGAGCGCCGACGTCCCAATCGGCACACCGACGCCGCACACTCGTCTCTATGTGCTCGACGAATCGTTGGCGTTGGTGCCGGTTGGGGTCGCGGGCGAGCTCTATATCGGCGGCGCGCAACTGGGCCGCGGCTACCTCCGCCGCCCGGCGCTTACGGCGGAGCGATTCGTCGCCGATCCCTATTCCATCGAGCCCGGCGCACGCATGTACCGCAGCGGGGATTTGGTGCGCCGCCGCCGCGACGGCGTCCTCGAGTTCCTCGGACGAACGGACGAGCAGATCAAGCTGCGCGGCTTTCGCATCGAACCCGGCGAGATCGAAGCTGCGATCACAGCTTACCCGGGGGTTGCTCAGGCGGCGGTGATCGCGCGTGACAACCAGCTGGTGGCGTACGCCGTCGGCAACGTCGACGAAGCCGCGCTTCGCGCCGAGTTGAGCGCGCGCCTGCCCGACTACATGGTTCCAGGCGTGTTCCTGTTCCTGGATGCGCTGCCACTGACGCCACACGGCAAGCTCGACCGCCGCGCGCTTCCGGTTCCCCGGCGACGGGGCGAAGGCTACCGTGCCGCGCGTACGCGCGAAGAAGAGATCCTGTGTTCCCTGTTCGCGGCGGTGCTGAAACTCGATCGCGTCGGCATCGGCGACAACTTCTTCCGGCTGGGCGGTGACAGCATCATGTCGATCCAGCTCGTCAGCCGGGCGCGCCGCGCGGGGCTGGACCTCACCCCGCGCGATGTGTTCCAGCAGCAGACCGTCGAAGCGTTGGCAGGGGTTGCGCGACCGCTGGAGGCGGGCACGCGTTGGGAAGCGGACGCGGGGATCGGCGAAGTCTCATCGACCCCGATCATGCGCTGGTTCGTCGAGCGCGGCGGAGAACTGAAGACGTTCAATCAGTCGATGCTCGTGTCCGTGCCGCCATCGGTGGGTAGCGCGGCGCTCGAAGCGGCGCTGCAGGCTTTGATCGACACGCATGACGTTCTGCGTCTGCGCATTGACCCCCCGGGTAAGTTGCGTATCACGCCGCGCGGAACCGTCTCGGCGCGCGGCTGCATCGCCCGTGTCGCCCCCGAAGAACTCGAGCGCGAGGCTTACGCCGCGCTTGAGCGGCTCGATCCCGAAGCAGGGCGGGTGCTTCAGGCGGTGTGGGGCGGCGAGCGTCTGCTGCTGATCATCCATCACTTCGCGGTCGACGGCGTTTCGTGGCGCATTTTGCTGCCCGATCTCGAGCAGGCATGGCGCGGCATGGCACTCGATCCGGCTGGGACGCCTTTCCGCGTGTGGGCCGAGAGCCTCGCAGTTCGGGCGCGCACACCCTCAGTGCTGTCGGAGTTGCCGGCATGGGAGGCGATCCTCGACGCCGGCGGAGCGCTCCTGCCCGGCGTCGCCTTCGATGGCCCGTTGCGCGCGCAGTCGTTGCGCATGGAGTTTTCATCCGAGCTCACCAGGGCGTTGTTGACGGGCGTGCCGGCGGCATTTCACGCGGGCACCAACGATGTCCTGCTGACGGCGGTCGCCGTTGCGGCAGGGAGGCCGTTGCTGATCGACATTGAAGGCCATGGCCGCGACGGTGCGCTCGATCTGTCGCGTACCGTAGGATGGTGCACGAACATCTTTCCGGCGCGTATCGATGCGGGCGGTGCCGCCATCGACCACGCACTCAAGCGCGTCAAGGAACAACTCCGCGCGGTGCCAGGCGACGGTGTTGGCTACGGCCTGCTGCGCTACCTCAACGACGATACCGCGCATCGGTTGGCCCGGCGCGAAGCACCTCAGGTCGCCTTCAATTATCTCGGCCGCTTCGATGCCGGCACGCAG